>Ga0233427_10000006_pt1 | contig 267078 bp, 235 predicted proteins | sample SI_118_April2016_5_FD_179885 | JGI IMG/M metagenome (GOLD analysis project Ga0233427, IMG submission 179885) | Seawater microbial communities from Saanich Inlet, British Columbia, Canada - SI_118_April2016_100_MG | ecosystem: Environmental > Aquatic > Marine > Inlet | place: Canada: British...
AAATAGCGGCTCCGCAATGAATTTGACACAATAATGAAAACGCATTATTGCCGAATTCCTCGCCGCTCTCCACACCATTTCGGCCCCAACCCAAGACCCAAAAACAAGGCGCCATCGTAGATTGCCCTTCAGAAAAAATCCAGCGTTGCGCAAATAGAGGCATCACTCCCGAAGTTAAAATTAAAAACATGTTTTTTTAAATTGCGGATTGTCTAAACCTATTGATGCCTTTGGAGAGGCCTTTATGCCCTTTTATGTTTTGCGGCAAACTTGTTTAAGTGTTAAAATATCAAGAGTTTAGTTTGTTTGAGGAGTTATTTTACTAGGTTTCTTCTGCAATATTTCGACACAAATTTAATGTTTTCCTAAATCAGATGGTTTACTCCAAATCTTTATGAAAAGCATAAAAGATATTAGTCAACTAAAAATAGGTTATGTCCCCACCACACAGTCGTTAGAAGCAATCGCTGACAGAGGAAGATTCTGTAATTACGCCAAGAAAAAGGGGATTAAATTTGAAATTGCAGACCCCAATGAGACATACGACTTGGTGGTTGTAACGGCAGGGGGAGACATCTCAGTTTGGAGTAAGTATCAAAAAGGAAATGCCAAAATCATCTATGATCAGGTTGACTCATATTTAGCCATCCCAGATTTCGATATAAAAGGGGCCTTAAGAGGTTTAGCTAAGTTTTTTTCCGGGCAACATCGAAGTTTACAGCTGAGCTATAAAAAAGCTATACAAAATATGAGCAAGAGAGCTGATGCCGTTTCTTGCGCCTCCGAGGTGCAAAAAAAAGACTTTATACTCCACAACAAAAATGTCCATGTCATTTTAGATGTACATAACGATTTAACGCAAAACATCAAAAAAGATTACACCGCTAAGAAGCCCTTTAATCTTGTCTGGGAAGGCCTACCCGTTACCCTTCACCATTTTTTTGAAATTCGTGATGTCCTAAAGTCAGTTAATTCCCAACAGGAAATCTGTTTACATATAGTGACCAATCTTGAGTATTACCAGTATCTAAGGAAATATGGAAAACGAAACACTATAGATATGTGCCGGAAAATTTTTGACCACGTCTATCTCTACGATTGGAATATACAGCTTGCTTCAACAATTATTTGCGCATGCGATATGGCTATAATTCCTATTTCCCCCAATGACTCCTTTGCCATGGGAAAGCCTTCAAACAAACTATTGTTATTTTGGAAAATGGGAATGCCCACCATAACCACCGCAACACCGGCCTATGTACATGCTATGGACCAGGCAAATTTAGACATGGCATGCCAAACAAAATCTGAGTGGAGTGAAAAGCTCTTAAAGTACATGAATGACGAAACTGCAAGGCGCGGAGCTGGGGAAAAGGGGAAAGCCTACACCGATAGCTTTTTTTCTGATGAAAATGCAATTGCCCAATGGGACAATCTTATCCAGTCTGTATTCGAGTAAACACAATGCCATCTAAGGGGTATCAAGGATCAACCCCTTCTCAACAAGTTTTTGGTGGGCATCCTGTACCCGGGAAACAGCCTGCTGAGACTCACTCCAAGCCATAAGATCTTTAAGGCCTTCTCTCAAGTTTAGCTTGGCTTCAAAACCTAATGCCTTGATTCCAGAGATATCAGCATAACAATCTCTAATATCACCACTCCGGAACTTGTGGGTTACATTCGGCTTGAAATCTTTTCCACACAACTCAATGATTGCTTCAACCAATTCCAGAATAGAAGAAGGAGTCCCAGTTCCAATATTGAAAACACCATAATTTGAATCTTCGTGATCTAGAAGAAGAAGCTTACCGCACACTAAGTCTTTAACATGAATAAAATCCCGCCGCTGGTTCCCATCCTCATAAATAAGAGGAGAGGTATCATTTTTTACCGCCGAACAAAATATAGCAGCTGCTCCAGTATAAGGATTATTTAGCGACTGATAAGGGCCATAGCAATTAAAGTATCTACAGGCCACAGTAGGAATTCTATGAGCCTTGCCAATCATTAACGAATAGACTTCCTGATCTTTTTTGCTTTGGGCATATACAGAAGTGCAATCCAGCTCCTTATTTTCATCTGTAGGAATTGGAGTCATGGGAACCGAGCAAGTCGGGCACAGCATATCCCATACACCCTTTGCAAGCTGGTTTTCTGGCCTAGGTTCAGGTGAGACTTTTCCATGTTCATTGCACAGGTAGTAACCTTCCCCATAAAGACTCATGGAACTAGCAACGAGAACTTTTTCTACCTTATGCTTTTCGTTAACAAGAATATCCCACAGCACTCCTGTTCCCTGAACATTTGTAGAAATGTATTGGTCAATTGAATACATGGATTGCCCAACTCCAACCTCTGCAGCATCATGAATAACCAAATCTATATCTTCGATAGCTTTCTTTAAATGATCTCGGTCGCGAACATCTCCCTTGATAAATTCCGCATCAGGATGAAGGTGATGGGGTTTCTCGGCATTTTCTCCATGCACTTGCGGATTAAGGTTATCAAATACTCGAACCGAATCACCTCTTTGGATAAGTTCGTTCACAGTATGAGACCCTATAAACCCGGCTCCGCCAGTCACCAAAACCTTTTTAGCCATTTTTTGCTCCTGTTTTTACAATATTAACGGGCAAGCTATTTCCACTTTATAGAACAACCCATAGAAGGGGTCTGGTCGCTGGACAATTCTTTTCCTGCAATAATAAAATCGATAGCCTCTTTCAAATTCCTTTGGGTTACTTTTTCTTCATGCTCCCAGTTATCATCGATTCTGCCTCGATACAAAAGTTTTCGTTCAGGCCCATAAGCATAAATATCTGGCGTGCATACAGCATCATAAGCTTTAGCAGTCTCCTGAGAAGCATCGAATAAATAAGGGAAGTTAAGACCCTTCTCCTTCGCAATCGTCTTCATGCTGTCAAAGGAGTCATCGGGGTATTTTTCCGCATCATTGGAGTTTATACCCACTAACTGGACTCCCAGTTCCCGGGTCTCTGTTTGCAAATCAATCAATCGCTGGAGGACAGCCTTTACATACGGGCAGTGATTGCACATAAAAATGACAACCAGGATTTTTTTCTCAGAAAAGCTGTCCAGGGAATATGTATTCCCATCCACGCCGGGAAGATTGAAACCAACTGCTGGAGTTCCTATTGGAACCATAGTTGAATGCTTTAAAGCCATAATAACTTTTCCAAAAAAGAAGGGATAAAAAGGATTTCACTCTCCATCAACTAATATCTCCATGAAGGTGAAGATTTTGCTAATGCTATCAGCCCTTAGGAACAGGCTCAACATAAAACCTTCGGTTTTTCAAGATGAAGATTTGCAGGTCATTCCTGTAACCCTGCAGGTATAACAGGCCGGGTGGGACAAAGGAAAAGGACGTAAGGTTTCCTCAATAGTATTTCCCATACGTGCTTTCGGATTATCAACGAGAATCGGGCAGACGTATACACCTTCTCCAGTTGCCATACGCGAAGTCGCACATTGGAGTTGTGTGATATCAAAACTATCGAAGCATCCTTCCGTCACACGCTCTTCATCATTATAGGAACGATTATTGTCGGCCAGCTTCCCCAGTAGAAAACCAGGTAGTATTTTGATTCGCGGTTTTGGAACTTCATGGGATTCAAGAAAGTCTATAAACTTCAATTCCATTTCCGTATCTTGTTCTTCTTCCCAAGTGCGTGTAATGGTGAGTATCGGTGAAAAACCCACCTCCGCGAGACAGGCAATACCGGCCACAGCTTTTCTATAGGCATCTTTTCCGCGAATGGCATCGTTGGCCGATTCTTCAAAGCTTTCCATACTCACCCTGAATTGCAAAGGATGTTCGGATGAATCCTGAATTGCTCTCAATCGCAAAGCCTTCTCAGAAGTAATCTGTGTCCCATTGGTAAGAACATCCAGAGGGCCATAACTCAGGATACAGGTAAGGATTTCAAAAATCTCCGGGTTGATAAACACTTCACCGCCGGTGATATAATAGTCTTTAACGTTCAGGACTTTAGATTCTTCCAGCCTTTCCTTTACCTGACTCAGGGTCATCATAGGGATCGTGTCGTTCTTCGGCCCGCAACTGATGAAACAATGCGTACATTCCAGATTGCAGAGCGTACCCCCAACTTGCAACCATAACGTTTCCAAGTTTTTCAATGGTACCGCCGGAATGGCTCTTTTATCTGGTTTTTTTACCTGAGTATCCATCGTTGAAACTTCTTTTTTTAAAGAGAGCGTGCTCATTTCCACCGACCGGGTTAAAGTCCAGCCGATTCAAAAGAGTCACTAACATTCCTGATACGTAACTTCCGCCGGAGTGCCGCAAAACCCGCCGAAGTTGTTTTTCCTAATCCTGACCGATAAACCGGAGTCACTGCAAGCCGAGCCTGGAGCGGGTCTTCTGTAAAAAACCGGGTGTCGAGAGGACTCAAAAAACGGCATGTCGGGTATAACCATTTTAAGGGCAAGCGGTTGCGTTGAATCGCTTTGTCCATATGCTCTGCCAATTCCACCAACTCCCGATAACTGTCCGGCTTTTCAACCCCATCACGTTGCAGGAAAATCAATGGCACAACTCCCATGTCAACCAACCGATCAATTTCTTCCATATAGCGTATATGTGGTTCTTTCCCGAGGGCCAAGTCAGTCCAAACTGTACCGGGCTGGAAAACTCCCGCAGCATATTCCAAAGCAGAATGTACCTGTTTCAGGGTCATCATTTTTTTCGATTTGACCGATCCTGAAAAACCGCCTAATGGAAAATCAATAATATCAAACCCAGATGCATAAATGAGGTCAATGGTACTATGGTTCAAAGGAGGAAATCCTTTGAGCGCGACAAAAGTATTAAACCTTTTTTTGATCGCCTCGACCAAGGGAACCAATCGGCTAAAACCTCGGTCGGTTTCTTCGCTAAAATCCATGTTTAGTTGAACCAGATCCGCAGCACCTTCTTCAAAAGCCGATTGGATGACAGAAAGGATAGCTTCCACCGGCATACTCAATTTCTTCCCTCGTCCAATAGATCGAAGAAAAATATTCAGGCAATACCCATCAAGACAGATATTTTCAGAAATCGGTGTACGCTGCTTCAACTGCCGCTTGAGAAATTCTGGAATCGGGATGATGTTGACATCAATTTCCCCTTCCGTCATATGGAGTCTCAGCCGGTCTTCATGAAAGACCAGTTTTGGGCCAAGCTTTTCCGAGGGATTCAAAACTGCCTTGACGATAAAATCACCCGCCAAGGAAAGGGTGATCTCTTCGCCCGGTTCTCCAGAGCAGAGACCTCCTGAAATTTCTGCAACACCCTGCAGTAAATCCGGAATCGTAATCCCTCTCTGGATCAAGCCCAGTTTTATTTGTCCGTGATAAGTTTTATCCATAACCATCATTGATCCAGAATCTTCTGGTGGATACCGCCGAAGCCGCCAGATGACATAACCAGCACCACATCTCCACTTTCAACATTTTCAGCTATAAAAGCGACAATGTCATCCACTTCCGCAATAAAGTTGGCATTGACTCCCTTTTGCCTAATCAGGTCTACCACCCGCTCAGGGTCCAACCTGTCTTCCTTTTTGATTTTTTCAGAAGCAAATGGACCTCCAAACACTACCTGATCGGCGGCGAGGAAACTGTCAGGAAAATCCTGCTCAAAAACCTTTCGCCTGGAGGTGGCTGACCGGGGTTCAAACACAGCCCATAGCCTTTGCCCCGGATAAGCTTCTTTCACGGCTTCCAAAGTTAGCCGAATGGCAGTGGGGTGATGGGCAAAATCATCCAACACCGTTACACCATTTTTAACTCCGACTACCTCTTGCCGCCTTTTGATACCTTGAAAAGATTTAAATGCAGCGTTTATTTCATCGGGCGTCAGACCTAAGCCCAGGCAAAGAGCCGCCACCGCCGCGGCATTCTCTACATTATGCCGACCAATCATGGCTAGCTGAAAGTCTGCTCTTTTTTTACCTTGAAAATTCAGTGAAAAAAAACCGTACCCGCCCTCAAACCGGTAATCCTCAATCCGCCAGTCAGCACCCTCAGAGTAGCCATAAGTTTCAATTCTACAAACAGCTTCTCCCAAGACATCCTGGATATTTGCATCTGCGTGTCTTACAAGTATAACCCCATCAGGCCGGATAAGACTCACATACTTGCGAAAAGCGTCTTTTATCTGGTCCAGATCTTCAAAAATGTCAGCATGGTCAAATTCAATGCCAGTCAGTATCGAAGCGTCTGGGCGATAATGCAAAAACTTGGGACCTTTATCGAAGAAAGCACTGTCATACTCATCACCTTCCGTAACAAAATAATCCCCTTCAGGTACCTGATGGTTGTTGTCAAAATTTTTCAACCAGCCTCCTACCATGAAGCCGGGTTTTCTTCCAGATGCCTGAAGCACCCAGCTTAAAAGGGAGGTGGTAGTGGTTTTTCCATGCGTCCCGGTAACCACCAGAGATTTTCGACCCACCAGGAAAAAATGGGCAAGTGCCTCAGGAAAAGATGTATATTCCAATCCTGCATCCAGTACGGCCTGCACTTCTTCGTTGGTTTTGGATACGGCGTTGCCAACAATGACCAGATCAATATCACTGGTGATATTTTCCTTACGGTAACCGGGCAAAACAGGAATTCCAGCATTTTCCAGAAGCGTGCTCATGGGTGGGTAGATATTAGCGTCTGACCCTGACACTCTATGACCTGCCCCCTTCAACAACCCGGCCAAAGCCGCCATACCTGTGCCGCAGATTGCTATAAGATAAATGTTTTTAATGTCTTCCATAGAAAGGAGGCATTGTAGAAATAACCCCCTTCAAAGTCAACTGCAGGAGGTGCAGGATTAATAAAACAAATCTTTAAGTTGAGAGAGGTGGTCGACAGAACAATCGGGGTCAGCGTCAGCAATCTCTTTAGGATCGCCAAACCCAAAACTGACCACACAGGTATAGACCCCGGCGCGTTTGCCTGTCTCGATATCTACCGGGCTATCGCCTACCAGCACCGCCTGTTCCGGAGAACATTGGAAACGGTCGAGCAAATAGAGCAGTCCTTCTGGATCGGGTTTTTTGGACTTCAGGCTATCACCGCCCAGGATCGCATCGAAGGGCTCCAGGCTTTCTAAAGATTCCAGAATGCGTCGCACAAAAACTTCCGGTTTGTTGGAGAGGATCGCCTGTTTCTTATCCCGGAAATGATCAAGTATTTCTCGGCCTGAGGGATAGAACTGGGTATGGTTCATCAGGTTTTCAGAGTAATGCTTACGAAATTGTTCCACAGCAGCATTGAGATCGGTATACCCCGTACTCTCTATCGATTGTGCCATCAACCTCTCAACGCCCTTGCCGACGTATTTGCAAATCGTTTCACGGCTCAGGGTTCTTACCCCCAACTCCTTCAAGGAGAGGTTCACCGCATCGGCAATGTCAAACAGGGTATCGACAAGGGTGCCATCAAAATCGTAGACAATAAGAGAAATTTTTCGTTCCACTGGGCGTGGGGCCAGCATGCAATAACTTTATCTGGCTGGCAAATGTTGTCTCGGCTTAATGTTTTATTAATTATTGGCTCCACGCCGAGTGGGCGGAGGTTCTCCGCTAGTAGCTGGATTCATAGCGATAAGCTTTGACGATATTATTGTCGTCAAATAAAATGACCAGCCCCTTTGATAGCCCTTCACCGATTGCCTGCCAGCTATCAAGCTGATAGGTCCACATGGTGTGGTTATTTTCTTTTCCTTCTTTATAAGGCACGCCAAACCAGTCCAGGATTTCGATCTGGGTCGTCACATTATTTTGAATTTTTTTTACCTTCGTGCTGTCAAAATCTTTCCCGACCGTTCCACAACCAACCATAAGCGTGCAAAGGGCCAAAAGAATAATGCGCGCTAATTTCATAGGTCACTCCTTCAAAGAAGTTTAATGAGGATAGTGCTTCCGGTAATCGGTAAGAATACTTTCAATCCGCGTATGGGAATGGGACGGAAGTCGTCCTCCAATATGAGAAACTACCTGCGAAGCACAATAGGAACCAATGACGGCCGAGTCTTGCAAAGAACGGTCATTAATCAATCCATAGAGAGCTCCGGCCGCATACAGATCTCCGGCGCCAGTGGTATCCACGGCCTCAACCGGAAAGACACCAACCTGCACGGGATCATGTCCACTTTTTCCGGCAAGCGACCCTTGTGAACCCAAGGTCAGAAATAGGGTATCCACCCACGCTAATAGTTTGTCAAATGCCTTGCGTGAATCCGTTTCTCCGGTCATCGCCTGGGCTTCCACCTCATTACAAAAAAGAATATCAACATTCCATTGGATAAAATCCGCCAAGCTGTCTTTGTAAGAGTTAACCACAAACGCGTCACTCAAAGTAAAAGCCACCGGGATGCCCTGCTTCTTTGCGATCGCCGCCATATGAAGTCCGGCCTCTCGGGTCTCTTCCCCGGTCCATAAATATCCTTCCACATACACGGCTTTGGCATTTTGGACGATGGTCTCATCCACATTATCAGGATGAAGTTTTGAAGAGACACCCAGGCTTGTCAACATCGTGCGTTCAGCATCGGGCGTGATGAGAATCACACAGGTACCCGTACCGTCATCATCGGAACTCGGCCCACAGAATCCCACTCCGCAAGACTGCATGTCTTTCGTATAATGCTTACCGTTATCATCGTTTGCTACCCGCCCCAGGTAATAAGACTTGGCACCCAGAACGCCAGCCCCATGAATGGTATTGGCGGCAGAACCTCCAGATGAAATTTTCTTTGGCTTAGACAGAAGAGCTTCCAAAATTTTTTCCTGCTCGTCTGTCGAAGAGAGGGTCATACCCCCTTTGGTCACCGATATTTCTTTGATAAAGGCGTCATCAACCTGAACTTCAATATCAACCAGCGCGTTTCCTATCCCAACGAGATCGTAATTCATATATTATTTTTGGTGGTTTAAGTTATTAAGAGCTTATACCGTTGCCGGCTTGGCAAACATCCTATAAACGAGGAGGCCAAATAGCGAGACCCCGGCTATAAAAAAAGCTCCCCCCGATGCTTGGGCGATCAGACCAATCGATTCTTTCGCCGCACCGGTTGATCCCATTCCCGGAGCCAGGAACCCAGACACCATCCAGAAAACCCCATATCCCAGACTACCCAGTCCACTAAGAAGCGAAATACCTAATTGTGCGCGGGCCGGAAAACTCAACCAAGCCACCAACAGTGAAAATGCGATACTGATCACTCCCATAGTCTGCGAATGCAAATGAGCTCGTTTCATATAAATCCACGATTTTTTAACTACCTTATCAGCCTTTGCCTGGTCGCCACCATAAACAGTGGACAACGCCTCGTTTGCTCCGGATTTCAAGGTGCCTTTGATGCTGTCTTCACAACAACCGAAAGACAAACCCATGGATCCTCCAAACAAAATGGCGATCATGGCAATCAAAACTCCATACTTGATATGTGTGAATTCGATCATAAGCCCACCTCAAAATATTTGCTAATTATGTTCACTTTAGTCAGAGTCGCCAATGTAGCAGGATTTGTCAATTGTAAAATTTTTTTTAACAGAGTAGAATTTTCCTCAGATGAAAATTTTCAGACAAAAAGCCATATTAATTATTGTCCTGCACGCGCTTGGTTCTTATTTAGCAACGCCCCTGCTTGCAAATGCTGAGACCAATGAAAAGGGAGTTCCCTTATTCCAAAAGAAGATCAAGAAACTCCTTTCCAATTCATGCTTGAGAAAAAATAATTTTGGGATCAAAATTTACTCGCTGGATCGTGGTGAATCCCTTTTTGAATTGCGCGACAAACAGTTATTCATCCCTGCCTCGAACTCAAAAATTCTCACCACCGCCATTGCCCTTGAAACCCTTGGCCCCAATTACCGCTTCCCCACACGCCTCTTCACAGATGGCACCCTGAAAGGTGATGTATTAGAAGGCAATCTTTATATCAAGGGTTATGGAGACCCCAAGTTTGTCACAGAACAAATGTGGCTACTGGTCAACGAACTGAAAAATCTTCCACTTAAAAAAATCACCGGAAACATTATCGGAGATGACTCTTTTTTCGATAACCAAAAAAGAGTAAAGACCTGGATTAAGAATCCCGGTGCACAGGCCTATGAGGCACCACTGGGAGCATTGTCTTTCAACTTCAATACCGTTCAAGCCTATGTGAGCCCCGGACACAAAGCAGGAAGCAAACCGAAAATTGTTATCGAGCCGGATACCGAATACATCACCCTTGATAATCAGGCCAGGACCCTTAAGCCCGGAACTCGAAACAGGCTGATTGTCAATCGGGTAGACCAGAAGGGGTTTGATGAGATTGCGGTCTCAGGAGGAATCCGACTGAACCATCCTCGCGCGCAATATTTTTTAAATATTACCGATCCCACTCAGTACACTTTGAGTGTGTTAAAAAAATATTTGGGACATGTGGATATCCAGTTCCGCGGAAAAGTTGAAAAGGGTAGAGTTCCTGAAGCTGCAACTAAAATATTAACTCACGAATCTGAACCTCTTTCGCTCGCACTCAAAGGCCTCAATAAATTTAGTAATAATTTTGTGGCGGAGCAGATTATAAAAACCATTGGTGCGGAGAAATTTGGCCCGCCCGGCACCACCCTAAAGGGCCTTAAAGCCCTCGAAGAATACCTGATGGAACTGGGATACCGTCCAGATCAATATAAAGTTCTGGATGGTTCCGGATTATCCCGGCAAAACCGGTTGTCCCCGCAAATAATTGTTGATGTCCTTCGCCATGTCAAAAACGACTTGGGGGTTTATCCAGAATTTGTCTCCGCCCTCGGGGTGATGGGTGTGGATGGAAATGTGAAAAACAGAATGCGGGGCATGGAAGGTTCAGGTCGGGCCCGGGTCAAAACTGGAACCCTGAATTTTGTCAGTGCCCTTTCCGGTTATTTTCAATCCAAAGATGGGGAATCTTTTGCTTTTTCGATTTTGATGAATGGCCTGAAATGCTCTAACAGCAGGGTCAAAAGACTGCAAGACCAGATCATTAGGGAAGGATTAAACTTTCAACGCATTCCTACAGGAAGTATCATTTCCGAATAACGGAGAAACTTACTAGCTTCTTGGAATTCGGCCTGACCCTTTACTATCCGCCAAAAACCTTCCGGTTTTCTTTGCGGTCTTCATCCAGAATTTTTTTCCAATCTCTTTTCACATGAGGAGCGGCAAGAAAATCCTCATAAATGGATTTCGCCAATTCCATCCGATCTATACCTTCTGGTGCAACCTGAATATCCAACTGCGCCAGGGCCATATCAAAATCCCGATCCAGCAAGGAAGCAGAATCCATATCGCATTCTTTCAGTGCCTGGCGAACAATCGCAGGCTCTTGACCAAATCGCCTAGCTACCTCATTGAGATTGGAAGGCTTGTATTCCTTTTTAGGACCAATTCCTAAATGATAAGCACAGAACAAATTAAAGGGGTCCAGATTCCCGGTTAAAGGCTTTTCAGTGGCAGGTGAGCTCTTCACCGGTGTATCAGCTGTATGTCGCGATGGCGGTCTTCCATTGCCCCGGCTTGACCTTTCCTGATGGGGAGCTTTTTCCCCACCCTGACTATTTGAGCCATTACTATTGTTCCGTTTTTGGCGGTAAGGGTTTTTGGAATTTTGAGGTTTGCGACTATTAGTAGTTCCACCCGGCTTGCTTTTACTGGCTATCGAAATGTGAGAAGTCAATGCCTGGGAAGAAGATGCGCTGGATGATACCCACGGGTGGATTCCACCTTTCCTCGGTCCTGAACTTGGATTTTGTTTTTTACCGGATGATGGGGTTCCCTGACGGTTTTGGGGCTTCCGCGGGTTGTTCCCGTTCTTCCGGAAAGAGCCTGGTCTCTTCAAAACGTTATTCCTTTAAAAATGGTGTGAAGTATCATGATTGTTATCGTCCTCTTTGTTTTTAGGTAATGTTTATTATTTTTTTAGTGGTTTGATGTCAAATGTTCAAGCTCATCCACCAATGCGGAAAATTTTGCCAATGCAGTTCGAACCGGTTCGGGGGAAAGCATATCGACCCCAGCAGATTTCAAAAGGTCTATAGGATACTTAGAACCTCCTGATTTTAAAAAACCCAGGTAATCGTCCAACTCTGACCCTTTACCGGAAGTAACCCGGTCAGCCAGTGCATAAGCGGCAGAAATTCCCGTGGCATATTTATAAACATAGAAACTGAAATAAAAATGCGGGATTCGAAAACATTCCAAAGGCAGGCAATCATCCAGGACCACTTCGGGTCCAAAATAACGTTTAAGAAGACCACTATAAATCTGCTTGAAAGATTCCAGCGTCAATGGCTCATTACCTTCAGCCGCCTTATACACCTGATATTCGAATTCTGCAAACATCGTTTGTCGATATAACGTACCTCGGAAATTATCGATCTCCCTGCAAATAAGATAAATTCGCATGTCGGGATCAATGTCCTGACTCAGAAAATGCCGGGTTAAAAGAGCTTCATTAAAAGTGGATGCCACCTCTGCCACAAAGATTGTGTAGTCAGAATACAGATAGGGCTGGTTTTTCCTGGAATAAAACGAATGCATTGAATGCCCCGCTTCATGAGCCAAAGTATATACGCTATTTATATTATCTTCCCGATAGTTCATGAGAATGAAAGGATTCGAATCGTAACATCCTGACGAATAAGCTCCGCTGCGTTTGCCCTTATTTTCATACCGGTCCGTCCAACGGTCTACCGATAACCCTTGGGTCACCTGCTCAACATACTCGTCGCCCAAAGGTTTCAAAGCTGTTTGGATTTCTTTCACTGCCTGATCAAAGGACATATGCCACTTAATGCCCTCCACCAACGGGACACTGCAATCATATATATGCAATTCATCCAGTTTTAACAGACGTTTTCTCAAACCAAAATATTTATAGAGCGGGTCCAGGTTTTGATGCACCGATTCGATCAGGTTGTCATAAACGGCGACCGGAATATTTTCCGAAAACAAAGACTTGGCTCGGTAACTGGGAAAGTTTTTAGCCCTTGAGTAAAACAAGTCCTTTTTAATGCTACCGGAAAGCAAAGTTGAGTAGGTATATTGATGCGATTCGTAAGCTTTGTAGTAGGTATGAAAAGCATCCTGCCTGATTCGACGGTCATAATGCTGTAAAAGGCTTTGAAAGTTCCCGTGAGTGAGAGAAACCGTTTCACCGTCTTCGCCTTCAATCGTTCCCAGTTGCAGGTCAGCATTATCGAGCATATCGAACGCATCGCGCATGGTTCGTCCCATCTCCCCCGAAGCCGCTAGAAGCGCCTCTTCCTTTTCAGAGAGGGTATGCTCCCGGTAACGCAAAATCTGTTCAAGATGATACTGGTAAAATTCCAAGTCCTTTTCAGCCAAAAACCCATTCATCAAGTCTTCTGGAATGGACATAATTTCTGACCGGATAAAACTAGAGGCCTTGCTCGCTTCATTAACCAGCATCATTACTTTCTCAAAATTTTCCTGATACAGGTTGTTTGTTTTATCCTCATCATTTTTGAGATGCGCAAAGGTGTAAAGTTTTTCCAACTGGCGGGAAAAGTTCATGTCAAACTCCAAACATGCCTTGAGTTTGAGCGCAGACTCCGCCAACGTGCCGATAAAGGAAGCGTATTTTTTTATCTCCGCTTCCAGTTCGGCCAACTCTATCTTCCAGTCAGCAGGGGATGAATACATCCCTGACAAATCCCATTGGGATTCAACAGAAACTTCATCTCGCGTCGGGTTTTCTGTTCTGGCATCCATATGTCAGGATGAGTTGGGAAACATGGTTTCCCCATAGATGATTAACATTCTTTACCGCATTGCCTGCTCTATCGTTTTTAAATGAATTTCAAGTTTGGCCTGTTTTTCAGAAAGGATAGTTTTCCTTTTCTCATCTTTTTCGATGACTTCGGCAGGCGCCTTTTCTACAAAATTCGGGTTGGAGAGTTTCTTATTTAAAAATATGAGGTCTTTTTCAATTTTTTTCAACTCTTTTTCTATACGATTCTTTTCTTCATCAAAATCCATCATACCTTCAAGCGGAATAATCAGGTCCATTTCACTCAAAACCGAAGATGCTGAGACCTTGGTTTTTTCAATATCCGGGCCTATAGTGATTTGATCCACTCGGGCCAATTCACGAATCAGATGGGCATGTTTCTTAAGAATTGCTTCCAGATCTGCATGGCGGGTTTTGACTAACGCGTTTAATTTCAATCCTGGATTCAGATTCATTTCTCCACGGATATTGCGTACACCGGTAATGACCTCCATCACTTTTCCCATGTCAGCCTCTACCTTACTATCGTTTCCGTCTTCCTTAAATTCGGGGAAAGGGCTGACCATGATGCTGTCTCCCTCTTTCGGCAATTTCTGCCATATTTCTTCCGTGATAAAGGGCATAAACGGATGCAGGAGTTTCAGAGACGCCTCCAGCACATGTAGGAGAACATTCTGCGCCGTATTTTTTTCAGGACCCTCAGTCACCAAACGCGATTTTGCAAACTCGATGTACCAGTCACAATATTCATTCCAGATAAATTTATAAACGGTAAGAGCCGCATCGTTGAATCTGAAATTTTCCAGAGCCTGATTGACATCCTGCGTAGTCGCATTCAGCCGGCTCAATATCCACTGATCAGCAATGGATCTCTGAGCTTGTTCATTTAGTTGGCAGGTTCCTTCATAACCCTCCAGATTCATAAACACAAATCGGGAAGCGTTCCAGAGTTTGTTGCAAAAATTCCGGTAGCCTTCAATGCGATCTTCATCCAGCTTAATATCTCTACCCTGGGCGGCAAAAGCTGCCAGAGTAAACCGTAACGAATCGGTTCCGTATTGTTCCATGACTTCCAGCGGGTCAATCACGTTCCCTTTCGTTTTGCTCATTTTCTGCCCCTCCGCGTCACGAATCAGAGCATGGATATAAACATGGCGAAAAGGAACATCATCCATGAATTTGATTCCCATCATGATCATGCGCGCCACCCAAAAAAACAGGATGTCAAAGCCGGTACAAAGAACCGAGGTAGGATAAAACTTTTTCAAGGTTTCCGTTTTATCCGGCCAGCCTAATGTAGAAAACGGCCAGAGCGCAGAACTGAACCAGGTATCCAACACATCTGTTTCCTGCTCTAAATCTACTGAAGAACAGGCAGAACAATTTTTAGGCGTTTCTCTAGCAACCATAACTTCGTCACAAGCTTTGCAAGTCCATGCAGGAATTTGGTGCCCCCACCAGATTTGCCGCGAAATACACCAGTCACGAATATTTTCCATCCATTCAAAATATGTATTTTCCCAGAACTTTGGAACAATTTTTATAGAACCATTTCTTACCGCTTCCATTGCGGGTTCCGCCAAAGGCTTGGCTTTTACAAACCATTGCTTGGACAAATAGGGCTCCACCACTGTTCTGCATCGATAACAATGGCCTACAGAATGGCTGATGTCTTCTATTTTCAGCATGACCCCGGCATCTTTTAAATCCTCTACCAATTTCTTGCGGCATTCAAAGCGATCCATTCCTTCATAAGCCTGTCCAGCCTCGGCATTCATGGCACCATTGGGATCCATCACGTTCACAGAAGAAAGATTATGCCGCCGCCCGAGTTCAAAATCGTTGGGGTCATGAGCAGGAGTCACCTTAAGGGCTCCTGTGCCAAAGGAAACATCTACATACCCGTCTTCAATGAGTGGAATCTCTCTGTTGACCAAGGGCAGGATCAATGTCTTTCCCTTGAACTGTGTATAACGTTCATCCTCCGGGTTAACCGCTACTGCAGTATCCCCCAACATGGTCTCTGGTCGGGTGGTGGCAATCGTGAGAAAACCATTCCCCTCTTTAAAAGAATATTTCAAGTGATAAAGGTGGCCTGGCTTGTCCTGATGTTCCACTTCCAGATCAGAAAGCGCTGTATGACAACGCGGACACCAGTTGATGATATAGTCGCCCTTATAAATCAGCCCTTCTTCATAAAGCGTGACAAAAACCTCTCGAACCGCCCGGGAACATCCCTCATCCATGGTGAAGCGATCCCGTTGCCAATCCAGTGAACTTCCTAATTTCTTTAATTGCTCGTTGATGGTTCCGCCAGATTCGTCACGCCACTTCCATACTCGTTCCACAAAGGCATCACGACCCAGCTCCTGCCGGTTTGTTCCTTCTGCATGCAATTGGCGCTCAACCACATTCTGGGTAGCGATTCCAGCATGGTCTGTACCGGGTTGCCACAAGGCGTTGAACCCTTGCATACGTTTCCAGCGAGTCAGGATGTCTTGCAGGGTATTGTTGAAGGCATGGCCTATATGTAAACGTCCCGTAATATTGGGCGGAGGTATGACAATAGTAAAAGGCGGCTTGTCTAAGGATTCATCAGCATGAAAATAATTTTTTTCCTGCCAGAATTGTCCCCATCGTTTTTCAACTTCTTCCGGTTCATAATGCTTGTCCAATTGAATCATTCGATGACGCTATTTTCTTAAAGGCAAAAATAAAAAATACTCTCCTTGTCCGCTTTGCCGAAACACGCAAGGGGAGCTTTTGACATTGATCTTTAATGTGCTTTAAAATTATTTGCGTTCTTCTTAAGCCTTCATGCCCTGAAGGAGGCAGGGGGATTTTCTTTTTCTGCCCACGCGGTATTACTTCATAAGCATTCATACCCCGAGCAAATGGGCTCTGTTAAAGCATATCCTGCTTTTTAATCTTTTCTATTTCCTCACGAATCGCTTTACGAGCAATTTCCGGTGTGATCTCTCTCACCACTTCACGAACAGTTTTTAAAATTGCATCTGACAATCCGGAAATCTCTTTTTCAAGAGAAGAACCCAATGACCTGTCCAGCAACCGCTTAACCTCATCAGCAATCGCCTGGGTAAATGGATCCGCTTCATAACTCCAATTCTCTGAACGCAAATTTTGTTGCAGGGAGTTCATTTCCCGATCCAGACCCTGATCGGAAAACTCGGAAATTTGATCCAGGTTTTCTTTTATATCTTCTGGGGTTGCAGGGCGTTTGCCTACCTCTGTAAAGGTACCAGGCGTAATACACTCCAACAGGTCTTCCGGCTCTGGAACAATGCCTCCCAGCGATGACAATTCAGTAGAATGCTCCATTTCCTTTTGACGAGCAGGACCTCCACCCGTAACAATCTCTTTAAAGGTAGAGTCCAATTCATCCAAATTATCCAATTTATGCTGGCGAACTTCGGCAAAAATCTCCGGCTCCTCAGCGTAATTCAAAACTTCTTCAGCCACTGTCAATTCTTCCGAATCAGGTTCTTCTTCCTTAAATTGAAAAGAAAAATCCTCTTCATCCTCTAGACGTTCTTTGGAACCCGCCTCTTCTTCAAAAGAAAAGTTTTCTTCCTCAGGTGATTCAGAAGATTGAACAGACTCCTTGAGATCTTCCACGCCACGGATCATTTGATCCATAATGTCATCATCAGTATCTGCCAGTATTTCTTCAGCCTCAGGAACTGTGGGTTCTTCTACAAGATCAGGAGGTTCGGGCGAATCCTCCTCCAATGATTCCTCAGGCTCGGGGGGTTCTATGGGATTTATATTTGCCATGAGTTCCATAGACTCTTCATCCGTCATCTCGGTAATTTCACCTTCTCCCGAGAGCGGTTGTTCGATATCTTCCTCTGAATCCTCCTCTGAATCCTCCTCTGAATCCTCCTCTTCCGAACTGGAAAACTCTCCTCCATCTGTAGAAAGTTTTTCGACCGATTCCAATAACTCTTCCAGACTGGGCTCCGAATCATCGAGGTCGCTTGTGGCTTCAGAGGCCGACTCAGACTTGGAGGGCTCAATGGGGGCAGTCTTTGCATTGGATCCTTCTAACAATGCTTTAACCATGGTGACAATATCATCCGACTTGAATGGTTTCGAAATATGGTTGTCGGCACCACAACTTTGGAAATGTTTCTCATCAAAATCTTCAAAGTCGCTGGCAAGGAGAAGAACTTTTATTGCGCTCGTTGCCGGAGATCCCTTGATTTTCTCGCTCAACTCAAAGCCATTCAGACCGGGCATATCTACATCTGCCAAAACTATATCAGGGTTAAACTCCTGAATCCGGTCAAAGGCTTCCTGACCATCTCCGATTCCTTCAACCTCCACATCCTCCGTTTCAAAGGCCATGGAAACAATTTTTTGGATGGTGATGCTATCGTCAGCAACCAGAAGTCTAGATGTCATGAAACTAAACCCTTAGGGATTTTGAAAAGAACTACAAAGACAGGCTCACTCCCGTGAGAGGGAACTAACAAGAGCTGTTTGAGCCAAGATGACCTTTTACTAACCAAAAAAAGCTATTTCTCATTGAGTCCAGCGTCACGCTGGGGCCTTGTGGGAGAAAACCATTCAAACTCAACCAGTTAAGTATAACATAAAATATATAGTCGCAAAAATATTTAGCCTTTAAACCTCATTTTAGCTCTAATATCTACGATAAGATTTAGATAGAGTGTATCGAGACTCTATGTTTTAATGTACTGATAACATTTTAAGGATCAGATAGTTGGAGGTTTTCAAACTTTGATTCGTCTGCAGTCGATTTTTCATTCCATAAAAAAATTTACATTGGGCTACGGGAGCGGATTAGTTCTGCTGGGTGCCCTCGGGGCCATCGCTCCCTCTACCGCATTTGCCCTTTATATTCAAATTGATGGCGTCGCTGATATCAAGACAAACTTCAGCGAAGGATGTTCGTCCATCAAAGATCTCGCCAGTCAGGCAGAGCGCCAAAAAATAGATGTAGTCTTATTTGGAGACCTTGCCCGAAACTCCATGGAATTCGGGATCAAACCTTTCGAAAGAATTTTTAAAAATATCACTCAAGGGCCTTCGGTGCTCGACCGGGGGGCCAGCGGATTTATAGCTGAAATAAAAGAAAATGACCGTCAGTTTGAGCGCACTCTGCTAATTCCCGGAGTGGAAACCATCCCTTTTTATTTTTGGAGCGGAAGCAACTACGACAAAAACCTCACAGCTCATAATTGGGATAAGCATCTGCTGGTTTTTGGAATGGATTCCACTGAGGATTTCGAGCAATTGCCTCTGCCCAACAGTAATTTCTCAAAAAAATATACCCATGAACTTCTAAACAATTTCATAATTATTGGGTTCATCTTTATGGTGACGGTCGGGGCCGTATACAAAGGGTATTTTCGAAAATTCACTGTACCGCTCATGCTATTTTTTGCATTGATGACCTTGAACAACCATCCGTTTCAAAGTTCTCCGTTCGACCCTTATCATGGGGACCAGGGAATGGAGCCTTATCAAAATTTAATAGATTTCGCTACATCCAAAGGTGCACTGGTTTTCTGGAATCATATGGAAATAGATTCCGGAATCGGCCAGAAAGGCACAACCATGCTGGAAACCCTTCCCTATCCAGATGACCTGTTAAAAACACAAAACTATACCGGGTTCCAGGCTGTGGGTGATAACCCTATCCGCCAAACCGAGCCCGGCCAACAATGGGATCAGGTACTCATGGAATACCTCAATGGAAATCGGGAACATCCCGTTTGGGGTTTTGGGGGTAATGATTATCTTTGCGAAAATCAAAAGGGAGACCAACTCGGTTCCGTTCGCACCATTTTTCTCGTGCGGGAAAGGAACAACGACACCGTACTCGAAGCCATGAAAAATGGAAGAATGTACGCCGTACGTCAATCCGATGCCAATCGACTTTCCCTTGATGAGTTTGTGGTCGAGGATCAAAAAACCGGCAGCCAAGTCACAATGGGGCAGGAACTTGTTGCGACAGACTTTCCCGCCATCAAGTTGAAGCTTCGTACTATCCAGGGGGGAAATAAGACTGCCCAAATTCAAATCATCCGGAACGGGGCTCTTGTAAAAGAAGAAACTGTTTCCCTTCCTTATGAATTAACCTGGAGAGATGTCGGAGTAGATAGAAAAGAATCGGTTTATTATCGGGTAAAAGCGCAAGTCTCTCCCCAGGACCATTTGGTTTCTAATCCCATTTTTGTAAAATTTTCAGATACGACGGGGATGGATATAGCTTCAGCCCCAGCACCAGAACCTTCCCCTCCTAAAAATGTCATGAAAAAGCCGGTCGTGCCACCGACTCGTTCCGTTTCTCAACCTGAAGCACCCCAGGTCGAGTCTCTTTCTGGAGCTTTGTCTCCAACGCCCCCTGCTTTATCAGAACCAACTCTGTCAGAACCGATCCAAACACCGGCTCCCGTTCCACAGCCTGTTATGAAAGAGCCTTCAATGGCCGAACCCGCCCAACCCACACCTCCCTTTGCGGAGTTACCTCCCGGGAGACGGCTAACAATCATGACAGATGGAGTGGCATTAAAAAAAGGACCTGGGACGGTCTTTCCCAATATCACCAAACTACGCAAAGGCGAAGAGGTGAGTTTCGTGAGAAGAACCAATATCGAGTTCAACAAAAGGAACTGGCTGGTAGTTAAGTATAGGAACCGCTCCGGGTATCTCTGGGAAGGTGTTGTCAAATGGAGCGAGGCCCAACAAGACGCGGACCTCTTAGCAGAGGAAACAATACAACAATAGCTACATCCGGCTAGAAAAGTGCTGACCCCACCCCGAGTGATTAGTGGTAACTATTTATGTTGATTCCTTTGTCCAGCTGGTAGAGAAAGAGGGTTTTATCTTCACTGACTTTATCAGGGGTCATGCCCAGCAGACAAAATCGATACGATACAATACGCACAGAAGGCTTTAATTTTTTTAATATGTCCGGGAACAACTTATCCATCGCCTGATGGGTAAGATAAAGATAAAGAACGTCTGCAGAACCCGGATCAAAATCAAACAAATTTCCTCTAACAATTTTTACCTTATCTTCGACTCCGTGAATTCTGGCAAGTAAACGAGATATTAGAACTTTTATGGGATCAATCTCCACACCAATTGCCTTGGTGGAAAATTCTTTCGCCGAAGTGATCAGCACCCTACCTTCCCCGCAGCCCAGGTCGCAGACCGTCTCCCCTGGCCTAACATCTGCAAATCGCAATATCCGCCGAATAGTTCCCGGCAAAAGCGGATGCCAGGGAGCTCCAAAAAATACCGGCAAAATCACCATCGCCGCCAGGGTTAATAATCCGCAAATTAGAAATATTGTTTGAAGTTCAAGCATGATTAAATATTTTTACTCGCCTCACTAAAAATCTTGGATTTTTTACTTAAAAAATCGACTTAAAAATTAAATATGGATTCTCCGCCAATCATAAGAAAAAATATTTTCTCTTTAACCATAAACATATAGCATAGGCCTAGCCGCTAATCCTTTTGAGTAACTGAATTTGGCATAATCTTTGCTTTTTTCATGTGAAAGGTTATTGTTTTCTTTAATCAATTGGAAGAAACCCATGCCAATAACTGAAAAAAACTCAAAGAAAATAGTTTATCTCGACCCACTGCCAGAAGATTCACCCGGCAGGGCGTTGGCCCAATATGCTATCGAGTGGATGAACGGTAATCGTGAAATAAGCTTAGAAAACCTGAAGTTCCTGGCATTATGCACTAACGACAAAGACTTGAAATGGCTCCAAAATAATGGGACTTAAAACACTTGAAAAATCCTTTAGGATGGATTTTCAATTTGCTCTATCGCAACCGTAATTGAGTCCCATTCTTCCATCAGTATTTTCTCCTCAGCCTTCAGCGTATTCTGTTTTCCCAGGGTTTCCATCAACCGGCTTTTTTGTTCCGCTTCATAAATGCCTGTATCAGCGAGTTGCGTTTGCAGGTCTTCTTTAGTTTGCATTAAACCTTCCAAACGAGACTCTACTTCCACCAATCTTTTTTGCAAAGGTTTAAGGTTTTTATAGCGCAGATTTCTTTCTTCTGCTTCCTTTCGCTTCTTCTCCTTACCCAACTTCGAGGAAGAAATCTCGTTTGTCGAACCTGAAGGAGCCACAATATCCTCGGCTTCTTTAGATTTTGCCCACTCATAGTTACTATAATGACCGGTATAGTCTTTGACTACCCCTCCCTCCACTTCCCAGACCCGGTTGATAAAACCATCGAGGAAAAACCGGTCATGCGAAATGACCACCAGACTGCCTTCATAATCTGAGAGCACCGCCGCCAAATGTTCACGAGAGCGCATATCAAGATGGTTTGTCGGCTCATCAAACAATATGAAAGAAGGGGGATGAGATTTTTCATTGCCCGTCCTACGAGCCAACTTATCCGGCCCGGTGCCACCACATAACATTCGCGCCAAGGCCAGCCGCGAGCGTTCTCCTCCTGAAAGAACAGAAACTTTTTTCTCCACATCATCCCCGGCAAACAAAAATGCACCCAGAATATTTCGCTTCTCAGTGAGCAGAAGCCCCGGTGCTGACTCTTCCAGAGATTGAAAAACCGTATGATTAAAGTTCAGCGTCTCGCCCTGATGCTGGGCAAAGTAGGATCGGGAAACATTGGCCCCAAGTTTTATTTCTCCCTTATCTGGTTGAAGGGCGCCTGCCATTAACTTAAGAAGAGTGGATTTCCCCGCACCATTTTCACCCACCAACGCCACCTTCCAACCTCTTTCCAAATTGATGGAGAAACTTTCGTAAACCTTAAGAGACCCGTAACTTTTATCGACCTCTGCCACCTCCAAAACATTCCGCCCCGTTCTTACTGGCTGAGGAAAACGAAAGTGAATTGTTTTTGTGCCCTGGGTCGTTTGCACCCGCTCCATTTTGTCGAGCATTTTTATTCGACTTTGCACCTGAGTAGCTTTGGTATTTTTCGCGCGAAACCTTTCAATGAACCGCTCCACTTCGGCAATTTTTCGACTTTGGTTAGCGGCCTGAGACTCCAAAAGCTCCGCTTTCTCCCGTTTTTGATTTTCGTAGTCATCATAATTCCCGGTATAAATCGAAAGTCTTCCACGGTCCAACTCAACAATCCGGCTCGCCAATGAATTTAAAAACCTGCGATCATGCGAAATGAGCAGAACGCTTCCTTCATAAGCCCGCAGAAATGATTCCAGCCAGACCACTGAACGCAAATCAAGATGGTTTGAGGGCTCATCCAGCAACAGGACATCAGGGCCCTGTAGCAACAATCTAGAAAGCTCGCATCGCATTCTCCACCCACCCGATAACTGGTCAAGAGGCTGGTCCCACTTTTCAGGCTTGATCCCCAGTCCCAAGAGGATGGTTTTTGCCCGCGCCTCTCGATCATAACCTCCTAAACGTTCAAACTCATGTTGCAGGTCTCCATACCTGTCATGGTAAGCCTGGCCCGATTCCAGGCGTTCCATTTCAGTTTTAATTTCAAGAAAATGTGGATCGCCCAGCACCACCCTTTCGAGAACCGTTTCACGCCCTCCCTCCAAATCCTGTTCCAGCAAACCAAAACGTAGGCCTTTTCGTAGAATTACCTTGCCCGAGTCTGGCATGGCTTTTCCGGTAATTACTTTAAAGAGAGTGGTTTTTCCAGTTCCATTTTCACCCACCAATCCCACCTTCTCCTTTGGGCGCAAGTGGAAGCTGACATCCTCAAAGAGTATCTTGGAACCAAATTGCAAATTTACTTTTTCAACAAAAATCACGGGGTGGAATGCCTTTTTGGAAAATTAGATTTATGGGGTGGATCTGAGTTTTGGATTGAACGCTTCCCGCAATCCTTCACCGCAAAGATTAAAGGCCAGTACTACAAACAGGATAGTAAACCCGGGAATGAATGTCAGCCAAGGGGCATCGAACAAAAAAGTTTTACCATCAGCGAGGATATTGCCCCAGGTTGCATCCGGGGGTTGCACGCCAAAACCCAGAAAACTCAAGCTCGATTCGGTCAAGATGGCCGTCGCTACGCCAATGGTGGCCGAAACCAGCACCGGCGCGATAGCGTTAGGCACCATATGGATGAAGATAATCCGCCATTCTGGAATCGCCTGGCTCCTCGCAGCAGTTACAAAATCCTGATCCCGCAGAGATAAAAATTCTGCTCGAACAAACCGGGCTATACCCATCCAACTCGTCAGCCCAATCACGATCATGATGTTATAAATACTCGGTGGTAATAAGGCAACCACTGTTAGAATTAAAAAGAAACTGGGAAAACAAAGCATGATATCTACAAAACGCATGATGAGAGTATCGACAGTGATGAATCCCAGGTTCACTCGACCATAAAAACCCGCCAGCCCACCAAAGAAAATTCCCACGGTCAGCGATATCCCTACTGCCACGAAACCCACAGTCAAGGAAACAAAACTACCTTCTATCATGCGAGCAAAAACATCTCGCCCCAGCTCGTCTGTTCCCAGCAAGTAAATTCCCATAGCAGGCGCATCTTCTATGGGAGTGATCTTACTTGTGTAGGGAGTAAGGGGAGGCAAAAGTTTTTCTGATAACCGCACAATTTTTGGATCAAAAACTATTATGTTCTGAGTAAAAACTTTACCCATTATTGCAAAAGAAAATAATGCTATTAAAAACCAAAAGCTTGCATAAGCCATGTGGTTACGCTTGAGAATAGCCCAACGTTCCTGGAATATTCCTTTGGAAGGTGCCAGAGCATCGGCAGCAATCTGTTCGTCCATAAAGCTTCCTTATAATTTAATGCGCGGGTCCGCCACGCCATATAAAATGTCAGAAATCAACGTACCCAGTAAAACCAGGATAGCTGAAAAAAAAGTCAATGTCAGGATCACCGGAAAATCTCGAGCCAGTATGGCTTCGAAACCCAAACGACCCATTCCCGGCCATGCAAAAATGGTTTCAAAGATCACTGATCCGCCAATCAATCCCGGAATGGTCAAACCAAACATGGTGATGAAAGGCAAGAGCGCATTGCGTAATCCGTGACGGTAAATGACTTGATCCTCCGGCAAGCCTTTTGCCCGGGCAGTACGCATATAATCCTGATGAATCACCTCAAGCATTTGTGACCGAACGTAGCGTGATAAAACTGCCACTCCTCCAACTGCCGAAATCAATGCGGGAAGAGTTAAATGCCATATGCGATCCATGGAGCGGAACAAAAATGGAGCCTCTTCCAGACCAAAGGTTCTCATCCCGATTACGGGAACATCAAAAGTCTTGACCATGAAAATGATTAGCAAGTAAGCAAGAAAAAAACCGGGAATGGAAATCAACGCATAAGAAAGAAAAGTACTGGCTCTATCAAATTTCGAATTTCGGTTTAATGCTGCTTTAATTCCAATAGGAAAAGCCAAAAACCAAACGATCATCATGCTGACAATAAATAATGGAAGCGAATTGAGGAATCGGTCCCAAATTTTTTCCAATACCGGCTGATTATCTTTGAAGGATTTAAGTTCTCCGGTAAACAGGTCTCGCACCCAAAAAACATATTGCATGTGGAGCGGTTCATCCAGGTGATAGGCTGCCCGAATACGCTGAATATCTTCTGGCTTCATCCTTGGATTAGAAGGATCCACCAGTGCCGGTTCTCCAGGAGCCAAATGGATCACCGAATGTGAAATGATGGAAATAAAAACCAGCAGGATGACCCGCTGCCAAATGTTCCGAAAAATAAAGTTGATCACAGTTGCCTCTATGGTCTGCAAGAAGTTATAATTTCAGCTATGGACATTCTACAACTCAGCCACTATCTGGACAACCTTTTGGACATCTCATCTATCAACGATGCTCCTAACGCGCTAAACGGACTGCAGGTACAAAACACCGGAAATATAGAAAAAATAGGACTGGCGGTAGACCTGTGCCAAGCCACTATTGATCTGGCCATCGAAAAAAACTGCCAGATGATGTTTGTGCATCATGGAATTTTTTGGGGTGGACTGCAACCGCTACGCGGTCCCTTTTATGAAAAAACCTCTTCCATGATAAGCGCCAATCTGGGTTTGTATTCAGCGCATATCCCTCTCGACCTGCATCCGGTATACGGCAATAACCGGGCTCTGGCAGATTTGATCGGTTTAAATAATCTGGAGCCTTTTGGCGAATATGGGGGAATCAAAATAGGATTCAAGGGCAATATCCAAAAAAAATCCGCTGCAACTCTGGCACAGGAGTTGACGGAGAAACTGGAATCACCTGTCAAAGTGATCGGAGAAGGAGAGATTGAATCGGTGGGCCTGGTAACCGGTGGTGCCGCAGATATCATTCAACAGGCCAGCTGTGAAGGACTGGATGCCTACATCACGGGAGAAGGAGCCAACCACCATTATCATGAAGCTGTTGAAGGAAACTGCATATTAATTTTCGCAGGTCATTACGCCACGGAAACTGGAGGCGTGAAAGCAGTAGGAGGTCATTTGAAACAAAAATTCGGGATCACCACCGAATTTCTCGATTACCCAACTGGCCTATAAAGATTAAAAATCCTTTAGCAAGGCATCCAAACCAGAACGAAAATCGGGGTAGCGTAAATTCACCCCCAGTTGTTCTTTGATTTTCTTGTTCGAGATGCGCTTGTTAGTTTCGTAAAAACCCCTGGCAATGGGGGAAAGATCGGCTTCCTCATAAGGCACCAATGGCGGAGGTTCCACCCCTAGTAAACCACAGGCATATTCCACTGCTTCAGCAGGGGGGCACGGGTAGTCGTCGCTGACATTATATATCTCGCCAGGCTGAGGATTGATCATCGAGGCTTCCAACGTTTGCGCAAGATCCTCAGCGTGAATGCGGGAAAATACCAGACCGGGTTTATCAATACGCCGAGCACGCCCCTGTTTGACAGAAGCCAACAAGTTCCTGCCCGGCCCATAAATTCCTACGCTGCGAAAAATCATCACTGGCAGATTTTGATCGCTACCCATCTTGAGCCAAGCTGATTCCACTTCAATGCGTCGGCGGTTGAGTTCCGTAGACCCCAACAAGGACGAAGTTTCATCTACCCATTCGCCGCGTGAGTCTCCATAAACTCCGGTTGAAGAAATATATCCGATCCATTGCAAATTACTGGATCTGGAAATCACTTCACCAAAATGTTTCAGAACCACATCGCCGGAAGGTTGAGGAGGAATGGCAATTAATAGGTGCGTTGCACAAGAAATGGCCGCAGAAATTTCAGGTGTGGAATGCGTTCCATCAAACAGATAAGAGTTTTTTGTCGTATCTTGCCCCTCGCCTCCCCGGCAGGTCCCTGAAACATGCCATCCTTTGGGCAAGAGTCTTTCAGCCAAGGCAGATGAAGAAAAACCCAGACCAAAACAAAATAACTGACCCGTATTAGAGAAATCCTTCATATCTATTATTTCAACGAATTTAGTTTGTTAAATTTAGGCTGGAAACAATGTATTGATCAGGACGGCTGCTTCACGGGCAGTGTCACCTTAAAGGTACTGCCATTTTTATCCGAACAGCTTACCTCAATTTTACCATTATGGCGGGTGACAATTTTCTTGCAGATTGCCAAACCAATGCCACTACCCTCAAAATCAGATCGACCATGCAGCCTTACAAAAGGCTGGAAAATATTTTCTTTATGCTCGGCCCTTAAACCAATTCCATTATCTTTGACGTTGATTTCGAGTGAATCTTTTCTCACGGGTTTAGCAAACAGTTCGATTTTCGGTGCCTGTTCCTTTTTGTGAAATTTGAGAGCATTGCTGATCAGGTTCTGGAACAATTGGCGCATTTGTGCGGGATCCGCCTCCACAATTGGCAGACCTTCCATACGGATAACACCTTTTGCCTCACTGATAGAGGTTTCAAGGTCTTCGATTACTTCCTGGGCCACTTTATTCAGGTCAATGGGTCGAAAAGGTTCTCCCCGATTAGACACCACAGAGTATTGCAGGAGGTCATCAATCATACTCTGCATCCTTTTCGCCGCACTTTGCATTTTTTCCGCATAAACTTTTGCATTTGGGTCCAGGTCCTTTGTCGTATCCAACAGGCGATTCCCAAAGCTAATGATTTTTCTAAGTGGTTCATTTAAATCATGTGTCGCCACAAATGCGAAGTTTTCCAATTCCTCATTGCTCCGCTCCAGTTCGGCAAGATAACAATTGAGTTGGTCTTCCGCGCCCTTTCGCTTCATCGCTTTTTCAATGGTAGAGGGAATACGCAAGAGGTAATTCATTTGAGTATCTTTAACAAGAAAGTCATAGGCCCCTGCTTTCATAGCCTTTATGATTTCTTCTTCAGTACTACTGCCTGCAATAAAAATAGTCGGGGTATCAACAATTCTTTCCAATAGCTCCAGGCCCGTCCCGTCTCCTAAGTTATAGTCGAGTAATATCAGGTCATAGGGGGCGGCATCCAGATATTCCTGAGCCTGAGCCAGAGAGTCTGCCATTACTAATTCATATTCTAATTTTTGGGATTGGAAAAGACGCTGGATGGCAATCTGGTCTGCAGAATTATTTTCCACAAGAAGAATTCGCAGAGTAGCATCCATGACAAACCTAATTAATTGATGGTTGGCAAATAACTCTATGACCAATACTGGTTCATAACGCGGACAACTTCGATATATCCTTTTGAATCCATTGGCTTTTCAATATAGCCGGGGACACATATAGCTTTCATTCATATCCACTCGGGAAGTGGAAGGCGCCCTCCATGCTCAAAAAAGTCATCCTTAAGATAAACCCAATTCACCAACCCTAATTATCTCGCGATTAAAAAGTAAATCGGTATTTTTCAAATAATTCGAGCGTTACAACCTCTTTCCCTTCTTTGGAAATTTCTTGTTCAATGCGTTTCACCGCCATATTACGGATAAAAGGAATAGGAATCTTAGAAACCTTTTTCAGAGCATCGTCTTCCCATTTCAAGGTTACTTCCACCGCTTCTTCCTTTTCTTTATCAATCTGTTCATCGAGCTTGAGGTCCTCTTCGGTCACTTCCATGCCCATAGCCTCTTTAGCCGATGCCGGCATGATATTGGTGAATACCTCATCAATGATAGATGGGGTGATCATCTTATCTCCGCGCTGGCGGGCTCGGCCCTCAATAGTCTGTTTGGCCATACCCAGTACGAAGGGAGGCACCTTTTCCATTTTTTCCAGTGCTTCCTTGCTCCAGGGCACACCCTGAGGGGTAGCAACCTCCATATAGTTTTTGAATTTTTCAACAATGTCATCTTTTTTCTCAGTTCGCATGGAGAGAAAATCTTCGATTTCCTCAATCACTTCTACCTTGCGTGGGCTTTGTCTCATTTTATCCTTCGCCACATCAAAGGCATCCATTGTAAGTTCTTCAAAACCAAATCCTTTGACCCTTTTAGACACCAGCATCATAGACTCATTTCGAATCTCGGTTAGGTAGTCAGAGGTAACTATTTTAAAACCCCTTTTAACGCATCGCTGTACCATCAGCTTGCGGATGCCCGGACGCACAAATTCCGGAGCGTGCTTGACCCTCTCCCACGCTTCCTCAGACCACTCCACACCATTTTCCTTGGCATAAGGATGATCGACATCAATAATTTTAATCCCTTCGCTTCCCATATACATCACCTGAAAACTGAAACTTTTATATTTATTATTGAAAAAGATTGTATATTAAAGAATACCTCTAATGATCAAAAATAGCCATGATCCGAACCTTGTATTTTTTTAAGGGGAACGGATTAAATAGCTATAAGTTATTCCAAATAATAGAGGTCTCCTAAAAAATTACTTGAACCCCATAGCAATGTCAATTATTTTGAAGGTTTTCCAATGCTCTTCCCTATAAATACACATTAAATCACTTATGCGAAAATCTCCCATCGTTTATTTATTATTTTTTATTTCTGGCATCACTGCCCTGGTTTATGAAATCGTCTGGACCCGAATGCTTACCCTCGTATTCGGGCACACCGTGTTTTCTGTATCGATAGTGCTGGCGGCATTCATGGCAGGTTTGGGCCTGGGCAGTTACCTATTCGGCTATGCTATAGATCATTTACCAGAAACCAATAGCTCGTCTTCAGGAGGAGACGTCCCAGCGGCCCTGTTAATTTATGGCTGGGTAGAAATTCTGATTTGCGTCAGTGGAGTCCTGCTCTCACTTTTATTCGCCAATTTTTCAGGAATATATGCCTCCCTCCACAGCTTTATTCCCGAATCCATTCCTTTACAGAATTTAATTAAAATAGTGTTCGCGTTTGGGCTGATGCTAATTCCCACTACGTTCATGGGAGCCACCCTACCCATCATGAGCAAGTACTGCGTCACCGATGACAGTAAAATTGGAACTCAGGTGAGCCTCCTCTATGCGCTTAACACCCTGGGCGCCGCATCGGGTTGCCTGATTACAGGGTTTTTCTTGATGGGAACCTTTGGAGTTCTGCAAACTGTTCTTTTGGCTGCTGGAGCAAACCTACTGATAGGAGTCGGAGCATTAAGTATTTATGTGGAAACCGTTCCCGGTGCAAACTGGAAATTTCGACTGCCCTCGTTACGAATTCCACGTATGAGTTGGAATACAGACCAAAAATTTTGGATGGGAATCAGTTTTATTTGCGGGTTCACCGCATTGGCCTATGAAGTGTTATGGACCCGGTTACTAGTGTTCAGTATTTCCAGTACCGTGTATTCCTTCAGCATGATGCTCACGGTTTTTCTCCTGGGAATTTTTCTGGGAAGCCTGTTATTGATTCCTCTGGCCGGACGAATACATAACGTGCGGACTTTTTTATTGATACTGCAGGGAGGGACCGGTCTTTACGTAATCGCTTCCATATACGGACTCGAATCTATTCTTTCCGCACCTTGGAACAGTTATAACTTGACTCAGCCCGCATCAGCATTTTTGCGCTATTTTAAGGATTCTGCTGGGCTCATGCTGATACCTACTTTGCTTTTAGGCATGTGCTTTCCCCTGTTGATAAAAACAGTTTCCGGTGGACACCAAAACGTTGGCAAGGCCACCGGCCAGATCTATTCGGCAAATACCTTCGGAGCGATTTGGGGATCGTTGTGCGCCGGGTTCTTATTCCTCCCAAACTTAGGAAGCCAGGTCAGCCTAACTCTAGTTGCCACCCTAAATTTGCTGACCATGGTTTTATTATTCCGAACTGGAAACTATTTGACCCTGCCTGTCCGCAAAGGATTGACGGTCGTGTTTGCAGCAGTGATTCTTTTTGTCAACATGGCCATTCCCAATGATTTATTAAATTCATTTTTTATGAGGGACAGTGCCGGCAAACGCAATCTTAAAAAGTTGATGTATTTTGAGGAAGGTCTCTCCGATACCGTGGCAGTTTTCAAGGACGATTATGGCGTTCTCGACCCAACCGCGAAACGCTTGATCACTAACGGTGTTTCTATGTCCGCATCCAACTTGATCGCTACACGTTATATGAAACTGTTTGCCCATGTTCCCATCCTTCTGGTGGACCACCCGGATGATGTACTGGTAGTCTGCTTTGGCACCGGGCAAACTACTGGCGCGGCAGGACTTCACCCACGCGTGAAAACCGTGGATAGCCTTGAGCTGTCATCCAGTGTCATTAACGCAGGGGAAATGTTTGCCGATCAAAACCATAATGTTCTTCATAATCCCAAGGTAAATTTCGTAATTCAGGATGGTCGGAACCATCTTCTGACCACCCACAAACGATACGATGTTATCACCTCAGAGCCACCCCCTCCCCGAACAGCGTTCACCGTAAACCTGTATACACAGGAATATTATGAGCTCCAGAAAAAGCGTCTTAAGCCGGGAGGGATTGCGGCGCAATGGATTCCCTTACACAGCCAAGGGCAAAAAGAAGTGGATATGCACTTCAAAACTTTCCAATCTGTTTTTCCCCACACCATGGGATGGATATCCGTCGCAAACGAAATTCTTATAATTGGTTCCGATCAACCCATCCGGATTGACTTTGAAAAACTTAAAACCCGGCTGGAGGAACCCGAAATTAAAAAAGCGCTGGCCGATATTGAAATCCCCAACATCTTTTCTTTTCTAAGCAACATCTGGTTTTTGGATGAGCAAGTTCAGGCCCTGGGAAAAGGCCATCCCCTTATCACTGACAACCATCCCGCTATAGAGTTTTATCTCGATCTGGGGAATGTGATCGATGTGCCAGGTAGAGAAAAATATGTATTCAATCGGGCTCCTTTCGAGCAAGTTTCCAATTATGTTGAGAACCTTTCCGACATAGACCGAATTACATTTAGAACCTATTACGAAGCAATGGATCTTTATCAACGCGGCGTGATGTATAGCAATCGAGGTCAACTGCTTAAAGCTCTCAACCTTATTGAAGATAACAATCTGGTTAGCTACCATCTACAGGCCGATAAAAACCAAATGGCCCGGCTGATTGAACTGGTGGAAGAAAATCCCAGCAATATGGAAAATTTGCTCAACCTCGGTCACAGTTATTTCCAAATTGGCGAGTATGAAAAAAGTATTGGTATCCTCAAAATGGTTTTGGAGAAAAATCCGAAAATTAGTTATGCCAATTTATATATGGGTTATAACCTTCTAGAAATGGGTAAAAAAGATGAAGCCCTGGACTATTTCAAAAATACCGCTAAAAATGATCCGAGCCAAATGGGAACTGTGATGCGGGAGATTGGATTGATCAACCTTCTCCAGGCGACGGAAAAAAAACCGAACGACAAGGCACTCCAGCATTCCGCCGCCGAGTTTTATAATATGAAAAATGAGTATTTAAAATCCCTGGAATATACTCTCAAAGCCCTTGACGAAGACCCAATGAATCTTAAACTTTTACAAAGTATCGTTTTGAGTTACCGGGGTCTGGGCGAAGCCAAAGAAGTGCTCATGTACGGAAACCGCTATAACCTGATAGACCCTGATGAAATTCACCTTCAGTACATCATGGGCGAAATATATACCAAACTTCTTAAATGTGAGAAGGCCATCCCCCTCCTGAAAAATGTACTCGATAAAGACGACACCTACCGCAACGCCCCAGACCTTTTGGACTCCTGCCAAAATCACATAAGTGTACCGGAAATTTAGACGAATCATCCCTGAGCGCCATATTACCTGCACAGGCTATTTCCGATCCACAAAGAAACAATGCTTCCCGGAAGGAATTAGTTACTAATTATCAATCGTTAAAAAATAAAAAAACCTTATAAACACTTGTAAAAAAAAGTTTAATGCCTCAAACTATAATATTTACATTATTTTACCTTGAAATATGAAATGGAACACACTAAATTGTACATAAGCTAAAAAGTGATGAGGTTTACCTTCGGTAACCAAAATTATTCACTCCAAAGTATTTTAGGAAGTCATCCCATGGCGAACCAGGCACAAAAAAATGACTTTATTAGTAAGCCAATAAAAAAGCCTCCTCTTCCCCTGTTTTTTATTCTGATGATAGCGACCTTGCTATGTGTTGGCGGCTTTGGGGTTTTGTCTGTTGAAAAGCAAATGAAAGAAAATTTGGCGGCACAGCTTAAATCTGTCCTGGCGGGTAATCTGGAATCACTCAGAGTCTGGGCTGAAGGAACAAAGCTGGATGCCGAGGTTTTAGTTAACCAGCCAGAAATTCACCAGGGACTGATCTCGCTCCTTGAAATGGCTCAATCCAATGCCATAGGCCCCGAAGTCTTACAACATTCCTTACAGCTCACCTGGCTCAGGGAAAATCTCGGCATGGCCTGTCAAAAGTATGGGTTCATAGGTTTTGTCATTTTTGATGATACCGCTATGGTGGTGGGGTCCATGCTGGAAAAAGCCATAGGCACCCGAGAATTAGGTCGCCACTTTGATTTCTTTTATCGCTCACTACAAGGCGATACGGTTGTGACCCAACCCTTTCCAGGAGAAATTGATTTGCCGGATGAAAATGGGGTTTTTCAATCCAACTTGCCCACCATGTTCGTCTCAACCCCCATTCATGACGATTCCGGTGAAATTGTTGGCGTGCTGGCTTTTAGACTACGTCCGGAAAAGGATTTTACCCACATCCTTTCTGTCAGTCGGTTCGGCGATACCGGTGAAACTTATGCCTTTAATGATGAAGGAGCTCTGGTTTCCAATAGCAGGTTTGATAACCAACTCGCTTCAATAGGATTGCTCAAACCCAGGCAAAATTCTATTTTTAATATTCAGATTCGTGACCCGGGTCGGGATTTAACTATTAAAAAATTGCGCCATGATGAGAAGATTCCCGAAATGCCATTAACCGTTATGGCCAATCAGGCAATCCAAATGAAAGATGGAATACAAGTCGATGCTTATAACGACTATCGCGGAGTGCCGGTTGTAGGTGCCTGGACATGGATTCCCGAACTGGATATTGGCCTGACAACAGAAGTAGATGTTGCCGAAGCATTTCGGCCTGTTAAAACCCTGATGACCTGGTTTTTCTTTTTATTCGGCCTGTTGGTTTTTATTGGCGGCCTGGCTCTCACTCTGCGCTCTCGCTATGGGCAAAGCCAGCAAGAAACTGTCGAGAACGAGGCACGGTTAAGTTCCTTTCTAGATAGTGCTTCTGATCCTATTTTATCAATCGATACGATAGGAACTATCCTATCGGCAAACTCTGCTGTCGAAAAACATTTTGGCTACCCTCCGAAAGAATTGCTGGGAGAAAATGTAAAAGTCCTGATGCCCGAACCCTATCAGAGCGGGCACGATGGTTATCTTCAAAGTTACGCCGAAACAGGAAAGTCAAAGGTCATCAATATGGTGAACGAAGTGACCGCTAAACGACAAGACGGAACCACTTTCCCCATAGAGCTAAGCGTTTCAGAGTCTGTTGTGAATGGCACAAAAAGTTTCCTGGGAATTATCCGGGACATTTCTGAACGCAAAGAAGCACAAAAGGAATTACAACACGCCTATAACAAACTGGAAGATCGCATTAAGGAGCGCACCGATGAGCTCTCGCACAGTAAAAACCTGGCAGAACAAAGCAATCAGGCCAAATCTGAATTCCTTTCACGCATGAGTCATGAGTTGCGCACCCCCATGAATGCCATTCTAGGGTTTACACAACTGATGCAGGAAAGCACCAAAGACCCATTGCCAAAATCTCATCAGAGCAGAACCGCGCAGATTATGAAAGCCGGCAAGCATTTATTGGAACTCATCAATGAGGTTCTGGATCTATCCAGTATCGAAGCCGGTAAAATTACCGTCTCCCTGGAGCCGGTTTCTGTTGCCAATCTAGTCGAAGAAGTTCTTACAGTGGTTCGCCCCTTATCGCAAAAATTCAATATCACTCTGGTTGACCAAGTCACTGCAAATAAAATGGTGTATGTTTTGGCCGACCAAACCCGTTTAAAGCAGGTGTTCCTCAACCTGATTTCTAACGGCATCAAATACAACCGAAAAGGGGGATCGGTCACTCTCTCTTCGCATCAGGAAGGCTCTCTCCTCAAGATCGACGTCATTGATACTGGCATGGGGATTCCCAAAGAACAATTGAACCAGCTGTTCGATCCTTTTAACCGACTGGGAGCGGAAAACAGCGAAATTGAAGGAACAGGCATTGGTATGACCATTTCCAAAAAAATAATAGAAGTGATGAATGGCACCATCGGTGTAGAAAGCACCCCGGGCGAGGGCAGTATTTTTTCTATATCCCTTCCTGTTTGTCTCGTACAACCTGACATCGTCGAATCCGAAAACATCCCGGCCAAAATTAATGGCATGGAGAGCAGGGAAGAAGTTGAGCCCTTCAAACTCTTATATTTTGAGGACAACCCAGCCAACCTGGTACTGGTAGAAGATATATTAACGGATTATCCGGAAGTTAAATTATTCACTGCAACCCATGCGAAAATAGGAATCAATATGGCTCTTTCCCTGAAACCAAACCTGATCCTGATGGATATCAATCTTCCTGACATTGATGGAATTGAAGCTTTAAAACGCCTGAGAAATTTTGAGGAAACCCATGCAACCCCCGTGGTTGCCATAAGCGCCAACGCAATGAAAAAAGATATTGATCGGGCTATGGCTGAAGGATTCAAAGCTTATATCACCAAGCCCATTAATATCGGCAAATTCAGAAAATTCATTGAAGAGGAGCTTAAGTCCTCATCAGTTTATTAATCAAGCAACGAGGAAAAGATGAAAGTCAATTTCTTGAAATCTAAAATCCTGATCGTCGATGATGAACAAGCCAACATCGCATTATTGGAAGATGTGCTGGAAAATGAAGGATACACTTTTTTCAAGAGCACTCAGGATTCCCGGAAAGCTTTGGATATATACAAAGAAATGTGCCCCGATCTGGTTTTGCTGGATTTGAATATGCCTTACCTGGATGGTTTTCAAGTCATAGAACAACTCAAGGAGTTTGAAAAAGATTCCTACGCCCCGATCCTGGTTTTAACGGCACAATCTGACCGAAACACCCGGCTTCGCGCCCTGTCAGCAGGTGCCCGCGATTATATCGAAAAACCTTTTGATATTACCGAAGTGACCCAACGAATTTCTAATATGCTGGAAATCCGCCTACTTCATAATCAGGTTCGGGATCAAAACTTGATCCTGGAGGAAAAAATTAGAGAACGGACCCACGAATTGGAAGAAACTCGTCGGGAAGCCATCCTTCGTCTCGGCCGGGCTGCAGAATACCGGGATAACGAAACGGGCATGCACGTCATTCGCATGAGTCGGCTCTCGGCAAAATTAGCAAAAGAAATCGGTTTGTCCGATGATGAATGCCAACTCATGCTTCAGGCCAGCCCCATGCACGATGTAGGAAAAATCGGTGTCCCCGATCAAATCCTGCTCAAACCTGGAAAATTAAATGAAGAGGAATGGGCAATTATGAAAAAACATCCTGAAATTGGGGCAGAAATTCTTTCGGGAAGCCATTCCTCTGTAATGCAATTGGCCGAAACGATCTCACTTACCCATCAAGAGCGTTGGGACGGATCGGGATATCCTAATAATTTAAAAGGTGAAGAAATTCCTCTATCAGGAAGGATTGTTGCCATCTGCGATGTTTTTGATGCTCTGACTAGTAAAAGATATTACAAAGAAGCTTTTTCTGTAGAAAAAGCCATGGAAATCATTGAGCAAGGTAGTGGAAAAGATTTTGAACCGTATCTGGTCGACACCTTCAAAAAGGTACTTCCAGAAATGATCCGAATCGTTAAAGAACTGCCAGACAATGAACCGGCAGATACCCTAAAAGTGTATCGCAAGAGTAGTTCCGATGATGCCGCACAAAAAATTCACCTCTGATCAAGCAAGGCCCGGAATAAATTTACGAAAAAATTTAGCGCACATAACTGCTACCTGAAAAACCTGGTTTTTAGCCCAAGCTTTTCGGTCAAACAATTCCTTATGAGTGGCCTTCAATAATTTGGGGATTTCCAGCTTTTCAGGGCATCGCGGTATGCAGTCTCCGCATTCGGTACACTTTGATGCGAAGTTTCCCGGAAACCAATGCCCCTCCCCCTCAAACATGTTGTATCTGAATTTTCCATAGTCCACCATTCCATAGGCTTTCAACAAATTGCGGAAACGTAACACTTCGGGAATATTTATTTCTTCAGGACATGGCAAGCATTCCCCGCACAAAGTGCAAAGGTCAGGTAGCTGGGATAGCGGCGTGTCCATTCTTTCCCGGACCTCACGAGTCGCGGGCGAAGAATAATTCTCTCCCTTTAAGATTGAAAGGTTTTGAGAAAAATGCTCCGGCTCATGAATCCCCATGCTTAAGGTAGTGATTTCCGGGTGACTCAAGCAAAATTTTCCATTGAACTCAATCGCCGTTGAAGGATGACAAGTCTCCTTAACCATTTCAGAAGGATTCCACAATAAGCCTCCCTTTTCATTAGGAGATATGATGAACACCCCGATATCTTTCTCTCCCGCCAACCTGACGGCTGCAAGGTTACGTTGGAAAAAATAATAATAATGCAGGTTCACAAAACTGAACAAGTCTGTATTCAGGGCTTGAAGAATAATATCCAGAGAAGCATGGGTGGAAAATCCAATGTGACGAATAAGCCCTTCCTCGCGCAACCGGTGCAAAGTCTCCACCGGACCACCCGGCTTGACAGCGGCTTTCAGCCTCTCCTCATTATTGATTCCATGCCAACCATAAAAATCCAGATAATCCAGTTTTAAGCTGGTCAATTGCTCTTCAACCAGGGCACGGGTTTCCTCCCCAGTCATAGGCGCTCCCTTGGTCATCATCTTAAAACTCTCACGCGGTGCGCCCATCTCTTTAAGTGCCATCCCATAAAGGTTTTCGCTTTTCATGTACCCATGAGCCGTTTCAATATGATTGATCCCCAACTCCAAGGCTTGACGCGTGATTTCAATACAATTTCGAACCGATTCCGCTGGAAGATGCGCGCGAGGGGGATTCCATCCGCTTTTAAAACGCATTCCCCCAAGGGTAATGACGGAGATGTTCTCTTCTGTTTTTCCAAAACGACGGTATTCCATAATAAATCCCACCAGTGGGTTTTACTCCCCGTGGCTGGCCACGTTTTTTTAAACAACACATTATTAGAACACCCCATCCACTTGCAACGGGGTTGTTAATTAGGATGGCCTTTGGCTCAATCGGTTTCGAACCCTTTTTCGTAATGTATTTTGGCTCCACCACCTGCGAGAAAATGATTGAGGCCGTAAAAATTATCGTCTATACTATTGAAGTATAATAACTTACATCAATTCGAACATAAAAGGCGATAGCAAAAGCCCAGCCTGATAATAATAACTTATGACCGCTTTTCGTTTCATTCATTGCTCCGATCTTCATATAGACAGTCCCTTTAAAGGTCTGGCATCCCAGATGCCATCCTTAACGGACAGGCTCCGGGAATCAACCTTTCAAGCATTCCATAAAATTGTAAAATTAGCTTTAGAAGAAAAGGTTGATGCAGTTCTAATCGCTGGGGACATTTTTGATGGAGCAGATCGAAGCCTGCAGGCACAATTGAAATTTCGCCGAGGGCTCTTGGAACTCTCGCAAGGTGGCATACCCTCATTCATTGTCCACGGAAATCATGACCCTTCTAACAGCTGGTCCCACACCCTGGATTGGCCAGAGAGTACCACTATTTTTCCTGTAAATAAAGTGGAGCGCATTCCGGTAATTAAGAACGGAGAAACACTTGCCTGGATATATGGAATCAGCTACCCACAAAAAGAAGTGAACGAAAACCTGGCGTTAAAGTTCAAAAAAGATCAGGAACAAGGATTTGCAATAGGTCTCCTGCACACAAATGTCGGGCAACATCCCGGACATGATAACTATGCTCCCTGTAGTTTGCAGGATTTAATATCCAGGGATTTCGATTATTGGGCTCTTGGGCATATTCATGAATTCAAAGTCCTGCGCGAAGACAACCCTTGCATCGTTTATTCTGGTAATACCCAGGCACGGCATCTCAAGGAAACCGGTCCCAAAGGCTGTTGTCTTGTTACATTGAATTCCAACGCTCCTGCAAATATAAGGTTCATGCCCACCGATGTGGTGAGCTATCGAACCGCTAAAGTGGATGTCAGTGGAGTCTCCAGTATAAATGATGTTTTGAAAGCTCTTCAGTCACAGGTTGAAGAACTTGCTAAAGAATCGCTGACCCACGAGGGTTTGGTGATAAAACTTGTTTTGACGGGTCGAACCCCTATGCACAATGAATTGCAGCACCCCGGTGTAGCAAAAACTTTGGCTGAAGAGATCAACACGTTTTTTAACGGGCATTCCCCCTGGATCATCATCGACCTTTCCACCCAAACTTCAGGTACTTATGACATCGATTCCCTGAAGGAAGCCAAGGACTTCGTTGCTGACCTCATCAATCTTTGCGAAGACGATCAGGATAAACAACTGGAAAATAAAGTTCGAGAGGCCATGAAGCCTGTATTTGAATCCTGGGCAGGAAGAAAATATTTGGATGATTTTTCCACGGAAGAAACTCAAGCCGTCATCCTGAAAGCCCGTAATCTGGCGCTGGACAAACTTGTTAACAGCGAAGGCTCCTAACAACCATGCAAATACGCGAAATCCATATAGACGGCTTCGGAATTTTTTCCAATAAGCGCATCATAGGGCTAGCTCCCGGAATCAATATCATTTATGGAAAAAATGAATTCGGCAAAACCACCCTGCTCGAATTCATCCGGCGGATCCTTTTCGGGTTTCCAACTAAAAAAGATAAAACCAACCTTTACCTGCCTGCAAAAGGGGGATCTCTAGGTGGCAGTTTGAAGGTAGTGTTACAAAACAGCGAAGACCTGATCATTTCAAGGAGCCCAGGTACGCATGGGGGAACAGTAAGAATTTCTACACCTGATGATGTCCTGCAAGGACAAACGGTTATAAATCAATTACTGGGGAACGCGGATATATTTAGAAATATTTATGCATTCACCATTGATGAATTGAATGATTTTAATTCCCTTAACGGAGATGAAGTCAAAAACCGCATCTATGGTGCTGGGCTTGGTCTGGGTGTTGTTTCTCTGAAAGAAATTGAGAAAGAAATAGAAACATACTGCTCCCAGATTTTTCGTCCACGCGGAGCCTCCCGAATGGGAGAACTGTTGGAAAAAATCAAACTTAATGAGCAAGATATTCTCCTAATCCAGAACAATCTGACCCTGTTTGATGAGCTGCAGGAAAAGCTTGGAAAAATGCTGGGCAGCAAACTTATCCTGCAAAATTCCCTGGAAGAATTCGAGTCGAGCAAAAGAACTCAGGAAACCCAAGTCCGACTTTATGAAGATGCTATCCAGTTTCTGGAAGCACAAAATAAACTGGATGATATGGAAGATATTTCCCAGTTCCCCGAGAATGGATTAAAAACATTTGAATCCATGAGACTGGAAAAAGAAAACCTGGTTCTGCGCATCGAAGAAGAACAAGAGTCCCTGAACACCCTGAAAAACAACCAGGATGCCCTGATCGTAAACCATGACCTGCTCCTGCATGAAGAAAACATCCATCGCCTGCAACAGTCCACCCAGTCGGTTCTATCCGCCCTGCAAGATTCAGATAGAGTGCAGTTTGAGCGGGAAGACCTGGACATGCAAATAACCGAAGAAATTAATTCCATTGACCGAGATTGGGATGAAAAAACCGTGATGGGGTTCGATTTAACTGAATCTGAAAAAGGCCAGATCGATGGTTTCTATGAGGACTTTGAAAAATTAAGGAAAGAATGTGACTTGTATCAGGATCGTTTAGAGAGCCATCGAAGACTAAAAGCTGAAAAAATGTCTGAAGGATGGAACATTCCCGCTTGGTTGAAAATGTTTCATTATGGATTCACAGCAACCGGACTGCTGGGAATAATTCTTGGCGGGTATCTGATGAATATCCCTCTATTAATGGTCGCCATACTTCTTGTCGCGGGGGGTGTCTTTTTATTCAAAATGACCTTTAAAGAAAAAAACAGCTTCGCCAAGGAAGACCTTGCAGAAATAAACCTGGCCCGTCAGTCGGAACAAAAGGAAAAGGATTTAAACGATAAGTTTGATGAATGGCGTGGGTGGCTCAAAAAACGAAAACTGGATCCCAGCATTGCGCCCATCACAACAAAAAATATCGCCAAAACTGCCCGCCAGGTTAAAAGCATGATCGCACAGCGCGCAAGGCTCGATGAGCGTATTCAACAAATGCAAACCATCTGTCAGGAGACTGAGCAAAGTATTCGCGCGCTCGAACCTCTGGTCAATACTATTTCGCTGAAAAACGAACTTCCTGTAAATATCGAAATCATTTGCCAGGCTTTTAATGAAAGTAAAGCCAATCGAGAAAAGAGCAACCTTCTGGACGCCCAGTGCCAGAATGAGATCGAAAAACTTGCCAGCCTGGAAAAGCAACTGGAAAATATTTCTAATGAAATAGCACAGTTTATCAGCTCATCGGGAGCTAAGGACTCGAGTGATTTCCTCCATAAACAATCCGTTCTGGAAGTCAAAAAATCCTTAAATGAAAAAATCGCCCAGAAGCGTGAAATCATTCAATCAAATGTCGGACTGGGTTCGCATTTTGATAAATTTATTGAAGCCATTCAAAATACTCCCCTTGAAGAAATCCAACAAAAATTGAGCCGGCTTCGGATAGAACTCGAAGAGCTTCGTGAAGACCGCGAACAATTATTACAAGACATCGGAGAAACCTTAAATGAAATTGAAAAACTCTCTTCTAATAACGACCTGATCGCAAAACAAACGGAGTCGGAATACTTAAAGCAACAACTTCAATCTCTGGCCAGAGAGTGGGCTACCTATCGCGGAGTACTTGTTCTAATTGATGCTGCCAAACAAAAATTTGAAAAAACACGCCAGCCTGGGGTAATCCGCTCGGCTGAAAATTTATTCGCCCAAATAACTGGCGGTAATTATCGTCGTATTATCAAACCTATCGATCAGGACGACCTCATAATTGAAAATGAACTCCATCAAAGAAAAGGGGTTCTTGAAATGAGCCGAGGAACACGCGAGCAACTTTATCTCGCGATGCGGTTTGGTCTTATCGATGAATACGAAACCCGCTCTGAACCACTCCCCGCAGTCATGGACGATATATTTGTAAACTTTGATGATGAACGTGATGAACGCATCATAAAAATTCTTAGCCAGTTTAGTAAGCAACGTCAAGTCATTGTACTCACCTGCCACCAACGCTCCCTCGAAGCTTATAAAAATATTGGTGCCACCGCTATCACCGTTTGACTGTCCCCACAATCGTGGAAAAAAAATGAGCAAAAACTAAAATAATGGCTTTGGTAGTTGGATGATCCGCTTTCGATGGTTGATTATCCTATGCTGTCTGGCTGACTAAAATTATTTCGACTTAATGAGCTACAACTACTACGAGATGGTATAATCGTGGTATGACAATACAAATTATTTCTCGAATATTCCTAACATTTTGGGTGAGCTTCCTCTTTATTCCATCTCTTGCTTCGGCAAACACGTTTCACCAGCTCCTTGCAGAAAAACTGAAACTGGAAAAACAATTTGGCGTTCAAACTCTTGAGTGTTTTCCTTTTATTAAAAAAATTGGTTTCACTGAAGACCAGATCCCTCTTATTGAACAGTGTCTGAAGGGTGTCCGTAATCTGAGAGAAGCTTTTTCCGATTCTTCTAATTCTGATTATAAAGTTATTGGCATCAGCAATAGGTTTTTGAGAACTGCCGGATTTCACACCATCCTGATTCCCTGGAACGCCAGTAAAGATGAAGTCACTCAATTCCTCAACAATCGGCGAAACCATCAAGAGCAGACAGCCTTCCTGGATAGAATTCGTGGGTTGAAACAAGAAATTTCCAGAAAGCTGAAAATCCAGCAGTTTTATTGCTCGCAAGAAATTTCCAACAAAGATTGTTTAAAGGGGTACGAAAACCTGGAGTTGGTGAGACTTCCCGACACCCTAAAAACCATCGGCTGGCAAGAAATAGTTATCACCCATTTTCGTACTCTGCCGGATAGCCCGGGAAAACTGATCCTGAGCTTTGATGAATCTCCCGCTGAGATGAGGAAGCATCTCTTAAAGGATCCCTTTCAGACTTGGAAGCCGAAGCAAAATATGTATGAAAAAATTCAGGAAAAATATAGCTCGGTTTTTAAAAACAAAATGCAATTGGAAAATCTGGTCTGCGCTGTTGATATTTCGATGGAAGAGTGTGAGCAGGGAGCGGATAACCTGGCCAAGGCCAGCGAGGACACGGGATTCAGGATGCGGCATTGGGGACGAGTTACCATCAACCGCTATAACACTCTTATCCATGGAGATTTTCACGCCTTCATCCGTTATGATCTGCCGGCAGAAGAAATTCAGAAATATTTTTCTCGCAAAGCTATAAAAACCCATGTAGCTGAAAAAGCCTCGCTCGCTACAAAACTGGAAGGCCGAACCAAAAACAACCCAACACAGCTTAGAGTTGTCTGTGATTTGGTAGATTTGCCAGCGGATCTCTGCGCCAGTTCCTTCGAAGCGTTCATACGCTTTGTGAAGAAAAACCGAGACTACCGGGTGCAATCCCCTTGGGATACCCTCATGTTTATCGATGGCACACAACTGAGCCGGGTTAATTTCGCCCTCAATTCAGGCTCCCGTGATACCTACCTCTATATCGATGCCAACAGCAGTGATAAAGAGTTTTCCGATTACCTGAACCCATTTAATCGTCCTACCAATTAGGATAATTTTACCCGAATTATAGCTCCCCTTCGAGGTTCCTTACAGAGGTCCGGGTGAATATGACCATTAAAAATGTTTATTGGACGCTAATTCGTCCAACCAATAAATTTTCAGTGAACTTTAATGTGCAAATATGGGATATAGGCCTATAATAGGTAGACCATAAATTTAAATGGTATTTTTGATGAATACCTTTTCCCCCAAATTGCGGTTTTCCACCCAAAACAGGGATATCTTTCTGTTAGCCCTGTTTATGGTCATAGGCCTCTATCTGATCATCAAGCATTTCACCAGCCTGACTAACAATATTGTCAAATCAACAGCACTTCAGGATGCCGCTATGTACTCCGAGGCATTAGAGGAATTCCGCACTATCTACACCGCTCAGGTAGTTAATCGACTTGTGGGCCAAGGTATTGAAATCTCCCATGACTATAAAAATAAAGAAAAGGCCATTCCCCTTCCCGCGACACTGAGCATGGAACTGGCGGACGCCATAAGCAAAAAAAGCACCCATACCCTTTCACGCCTTTATAGTGACTATCCCTTTCCCTGGAGGACAGAGGGCGGTCCTCAGGATGCTTTTGAAAGAGAGGCCCTCGCTGAGCTTAGGAGAAATCCCGAAAAACCTTTTTACAAATTCGAAAATTATCAGGGCCTGCCCTATCTCCGTTATGCAGTTGCGGATTTGTTAAGAGAAAGTTGCGTAGACTGCCACAACAATCATCCCGAAAGCCCAAAAAGGGATTGGAAAACAGGGGATGTCCGTGGAGTTCTGGAGGTCAATTGGCCCATGGAAACTTTCAACGCGCAGATAAAATCAGGCCTCGAAAAATCCAAACAAATGTTATGGGTCATCACTATTTTCTGGCTCATGTTACTGGGTTGGATGATGTACCGCATTCAAAGGTACTCAAAGGTGTTGAACGAGAAAGCAAACGAACTGGCCGAATCCAACCAGGAATTAGACGATTTTGCCTACATTGCATCTCACGATTTAAAAGAACCCCTGCGGGGAATTCATAATTATTCATCCATCATCATTGAGGATTACCAGGACAAACTGGATTCAGAGGGTAAAAATAGACTGACCACTCTACTTCGCTTGACCAAGAGGATGGAAAACCTCATCAACGACCTATTATATTTTTCCAGGGTCGGAAGAACCAATATTAACCTGGAAAAAACTGATTTGAATCCTCTGATAGCGGAAATCACCGATTCGTTACAGGTTTTAATAGCTGAAAATGAAGTGGAAATTCGAATTGAACAAACCTTACCCACCATTTTTTGTGATCAAGTCAAGATACAAGAGGTTTTTCACAATTTATTGACAAACGCCATAAAATACAATGACAAGGAAAGCAAATGGGTTGAAATCGGATTTCAAACCCAAAGTGAAACGGAAGCAAATCCAATCTTATATGTAAGAGACAATGGCATCGGCATCAAGGAAAATCACATTGAAAAGGTTTTCAAATTATTCAAAAGGTTGCATGGACGGAGCAAATTTGGCGGAGGCACAGGAGCTGGCCTGACCATCGTAAAAAAAATTATTCAGAGGCATGGTGGTAAAATCTGGATCGAATCCACATACAATCAGGGGACCACCTTTTTTTTCACAATCAATTGAGGGAATAGTATGTCTGTAAAAATTTCCATAAATATCTTAATGGTCGAAGACAGCGATATCGACTTTGAAGTCACAGAAAGAGCCCTTTTAAAGGCGGGAATGAAAAAAGAAAATTTGTTTCGCTGCTGTGACGGAGATGAAGCGCTGGATTTTTTATACCGACGAGGAGATTTTGAGAACAATGAGAGAGTCTTTCGTCCCGGTATTATCCTTCTGGATTTAAATATGCCAGGAACGGATGGAAGAGAGGTGCTCAATGAAATTAAAACCGATGAAAACCTGAAAGACATTCCCGTCTTAATTCTCACCACTTCTACAGACGAGCGTGACATTGAATCCTGCTATAAAATGGGTGCCAATACTTATATTCAAAAACCGGTTAATTTTTCAGGGTTTATGGAAGCCGTCCAAAGAATTAAAGATTTTTGGGTAGAGGTAGCTATTTTGACCAAGGGGAAGTAAGATTTTCAACTGAAAGCTTATGATCCATGAGCACTATAAAAAATAAAATTAACGTTTTGATAATAGATGATTGCCCCGAAGACTTATTCGTATATAAAAACTTTCTTCAAAAAAACGAGGAAATCACTTTTATAATCGAAGAATGTGAAACTGGCGAAGAAGGTATGGAAACATGCAAAACCAGTAAACCGGACTGCCTGCTCCTTGATTACAACCTCCCCGATCTGGATGGACTGGAAATTTTATCTGAATTAGCTCCCTTAAGTTTTCCTGTTATTATGCTGACTGGCGAAGGTACCCAGCAAATCGCCGTACAAGCTTTAAAAAATGGGGCACAGGATTACCTCATTAAAGGAGAAATAACCCCCTCCAATCTCACTCAGTCTATTATTACAGCCGTAAAAATGTTTAAAATTGAAAGCGAAAGGCAGCGTTTTGCTGAAGAATTAAAAAGGAGTAATCAGGCATTAGAAGATTTTGCCAACATTGCCTCCCATGATTTGCAGGAACCCCTCAGGAAAATTCATACCTACGCAGAAAAAATCAAAGAATTGAGTGAAGGTGTTATTGACGAACGTTGCAGAGACTACTTAAACAGGCTCCAATCCTCCACGGAAAGAATGTCTCAGTTTATTGAGGACCTGTTAAAATTCTCAATGGTCACCACCACAACCAAACCTTTTAAGCCCGTCGACTTAAACGGGGTAATTAAATTAGTCTTATCCGACCTGGAAATCACCATCCTAAATAAACAAGCCCAGGTAAACATCATGCAACTCCCTGTAATTGAAACAGACCGATCGCAAATATATCAACTGTTCTTAAACCTGGTTGCAAACGGACTCAAATTCAATAAGTCAGATACTCCAGTAATTGATATAACCTGCCAAAAAGGAACCAATAATTACTGGGAAATTCGGGTCAAAGATAACGGGATCGGCCTGGAAAACAAATTCAAGGAAAAAATCTTCAAACCCTTCTTCAGAATTCATGGGCGGAGCGACTACAAAGGTACTGGAACCGGATTGGCAATTTGCAAGAAACTTGTAGAGCGGCACCATGGCACTATTTCAGTGGAAAGTGAACCAGAAAAAGGAACGACCTTTATCATAATTCTACCGGAAAAAAATTCACAAGAGGAACAGGTTTAGAGTTCAGTGATTAGTGCGGGGTAGCGGTGGGGGTTCGCATTTCTTCGGGGAGCAGGTAATGGCGGGTATCATATTCCATGCCGGTTAGCACGAATTGTTTTGCCATCCCCTTTTGCTGATTGATCACAATCGGGGCTACCAGGTTTGCGGTCATTTCCGTATAGTTTTCAGGAATCGTAACAATACTTCGGGTGAGAAATGGTTCTTCCGGTTCCAGGGCCACCCTTTTTTTATCCTCTTCCAATAGTTTCAGTTTGTAGTCTGGCACATACAAATAGGGGTCGGTAATTACAAACGCTAAATGGGGAGACAGGGCAGACTGCATCCACTCCATGGGACTTTCCACATTTGGGTTGAAGGGAAGAAGAATAAACCGGGTTTCTTTTTCAAACCCATATAAACCATCGGAAAATTCGATGATCTGTTTTTCTTCAATATCGAGATTGCCGAAGCGGGTTGTTTCGAGCTTCATTTTTTGATTTTGTCTTTCATCAATTGGGACACCTTGGTTGGATCAAATTGATGGGAGGTGGCCGCAGTTTGGTTTTCTTCTTTAATCCTTATAAAAACCTCTTCGCGATAAATTTTAGTTTCGCGAGGGGCTTCAATACCTAGGCGAATGTTCTTGCCCTTTACATCTATAACGGTTATTTTGACATCTTCATTAATTTTTATGCTTTCGCCAATTTTTCGGGTAAGAACCAGCATGAGGGAGGAATCCGTTCCTGATTTTGCTTATTTATAAGGAAAGCTGATATAAAAACTGAAACAAACCGCTATTATAACAAAAAAGTTCTGAAAAAATAATAATTTATAGCCTTAATCCCAATTGACAGGGTTAGGGAGATTGTGCTAATTTTCGCTCTTTTGGTTGATACAAAATTGTGTTGGGACGGTAGCTCAGTCGGTAGAGCAGAGGACTGAAAATCCTCGTGTCGGCGGTTCGATTCCGTCCCGTCCCACCACCTTTTTAAGGGTTTAGAGGTTTTCCTCTAAGCCCTTTTTCTTTTTTTGTGTAATACCTTGTGAATGGGTTCGTACCTTTCGAACCGGTTTTCCCGAATTTCCACCGGGAAATAGACGGGGGTCATTGCATAAATCGGAACATTTTCAAATAATATGCAAGAAGCCCCTGAGCAGTAACCATTCCAACGATTTTCCCATTTTCGGTAATACTGACATGGCGCACACCTTTTTCTCCCATTTGTTCATTTGCATCAATCATAGGCAGCGATGCGTCCAAGGTGAAGAGGGGGGTAGACATGATTTCTGATACTTTGGTTGATTTTGGGTCAAGGTTTTCTGCCGCCACCTTGCGTGTAAAATCCGCATCCGTGACAACCCCTACATATTCCTCGCCTTCTTTGACGAGAACGTACCCGGACTTATTGTCGCGCATAAAATTCGCAGACTCCAGAATTGATGTCGCGTGATCTACGCTTAATACCGGCGATTTAAAATGGTCCCCAAGCGTCTCCATTTCTCCTCTCCTTATTTATAGACAGCTGAAAAATTTGATGAACACCCTATTATAACCCTAAGTGCAGACAAATCCCAATGATAGGATACTTGATGATATTGACAACTTAAGCGTTGTGAAATAAATTATAATTAGTCGGGAAGGAATTGATTTTTATAAAACATATAAGCTTAAGCAATGCAGGTTTGAAGTATGACTAATGAAAACACTCGAAAACCTGGGAACTCAAAATATTCCCAACAAGACCTTAGAAAAGCTGATTTAAAGGGCCAAGATTTTTATATGGCTGATCTAAGGATGGTGAACCTAAGTGAAGCTAACCTGAGCGATGCTAATCTTTCCGAAGCAGACTTGAGAGAGGCAAACCTTCAAAATGCGAACCTTACCGGTGCAAATCTAGATGGATCTTTTTTGCGAGATGCGAATCTGCGAGGGGCCGATTTAAGTCTGGCCACAAATATTTCCTGTGTAGACATTGAGTCTGCTTATATTGATAAAGAAACAAAGTTTCCAGCATCTATAAGAATAAAGTGGAAATCCGACAGAAAATACGTTTGCATAGAAATCCATGATAGAAATAAAAAAGGGCGAAGAGAAACTGGGCGAAGGGTAAAAGATAAGGGAAGACTTTTTGGGAATAGAAGGGAAAGTTGCGATAGAAGGGATGAGATTGACCGAAGAGAAATCCAAGCGAAAAAGAAAAAACCACAAAAAGGTACGAATAAATCCAAGACCTAATTTAGCTTTCTGGCTGTATTAATATGGCTTAAACCAAAGAATAAGTGTTTTCGAGCATAACATTCTCCCATTTACCTTGAGCCTTGTATCAACCTGCACTCTCATCCAGATTGTTAGATATTTTGTCCAATCCCACTAATTTTGGACCTCCTCTTGCCCAACCCAGCGGAAAAAATATTAGCCAAAATATTTAGCTTAACTCTTTAAAAAAACAGTAAATTGCTACAAGATTGTGACAATGCCAATATCCAAGTTCCTATACTATGTCGTTGCAGTGGCCTAATTTTTCCTTTTGGTATAGAATGCAAGTTTCCGCATAAAAGGTAAATTTAATCCGTAAAAAACCCTGTGGGCTTAATATTGTCTGATCCTGAAGATAAAAAATCAATGAAACCCAGTAAAGATTCTGTAGATGCGCTTAAAGAGCGCATTACTGAACTCGAAAATTCCAATAAAGAGCTTTTTGATGCCAATCAGGCAAAGAGCGCTTTTTTAGCCAATATGAGTCACGAACTCAGAACACCTCTAAATGCCATTATCGGCTACAGCGAACTGTTAGAGGAAGTCGCAGATGAAATGAACCTCGAAGAAGAGATCTCCCCCGACCTCCAGAAAATTCACTCCTCAGGCAAGCATTTACTGGCCATAATTAACGACATCCTTGATCTTTCCAAAATTGAAGCCGGTAAAATGGAGTTCTACAAGCAGAATTGTGATTTAGAAGTTCTGGTCAATGAGGTAGTGAGTACTGTCCAACCCATTATTGACAAAAATTCCAACGTGCTAGAAGTCTTGCGGGAAACTGAACTGGGTTCTATAAACGTGGATATTACCCGGCTTCGCCAGGTTCTTTTTAATCTTCTCAGCAACGCCAGCAAGTTCACCGAAAACGGAAAAGTTTCCTTCATCGTTAATCGGGAAACATCTGATGAAACAGATTGGATAAATCTAATCATCATGGATACCGGAATCGGCATGAATTCTGACCAGATAGCTGAATTGTTTGAAAGCTTTTCCCAGGTACATCCGCAGAACATTATAAAGTATGGAGGAACCGGCCTGGGGCTTGCCATCAGCAAACGAATCTGTGAAATGATGGGAGGAGATATTTTAGTGGAAAGCGTAATTGGAGAAGGATCTAAATTTTCCGTTAGGCTACCGGTGAAACATATAGATGAGAAAAAGGCCCAAAACACCGATTCTTTTGCCAGCACAATGAGTTTCCCAATACAAGACCCTGATAATAAATCTGACTCCAGCGGCCACGAGAATATAATACTGGTAATTGATGATGATCCCATGGTCCATACTCAAATGAGACGTGCTTTTGAAAAAGAGGGTTATCGCATCGTAACCGCAACTGATGGCGAAAAAGGACTTGCACTGGCACGAAAGCTTCACCCAACACTCATAACTCTGGATATTTTAATGCCAGGAATGGATGGATGGACCGTATTGACCGAATTGAAAGCCGATTCCGAAATGGCAAATATACCGGTATTTGTTATCTCTATGGTAGATAACGAAAACAAGGGTTATTCCCTCGGGGCCTCAGAATACCTCACCAAACCCATTGACCGTACCCGCATTCATATCTTGATGAAAAAATACAAATGGGATAATGGCTCCGTCCTCGTGGTCGAAGACGATGCCAGCACCCGCAAGAGATTGTGCAAGATGTTGGAAGATTATGGAATGAATGTTGCCGAAGCGGAAAATGGCAAGGTCGCCCTTGAGTGCGTGCAGAATAAAACTCCAGGCGTCATCTTCCTGGACTTGATGATGCCCGTCATGAATGGGTTTGAGTTCATCGAAAACATACGAAAAACTCCAGAATGGCGATCCATACCCATTGTGGTCATCACCTCCAAGGAACTCACCCATGCCGATCGCCTACGCCTGAACGGAGGCGTAGAAAAACTAATCGAAAAGAAATCCCTCGATCAAGACGATTTATTCACCGAAATTCGTAGCATTCTTGAATACAATGCCTCTTAAAACCCCTTAATAAAAATCTCCTTTTATCTCCAGAAGTTTGCTACAACTTTTCTCGATATTTTGAATCTAATAGCTATTGGGTTCATCGGGCAATATCTGTTCGGTCATGGTGAACGAAACCTCTGAATCGGCTAAAAATTATGGAACTACTTAAAGAGATTGATACTATTATTGAGGAAGTAAAAGACGAGGCAAGCAACCTTAAGGCCGCTGAATCACACGCTGAGGAGGTTGAAGCATTAAAGGAAATGCTGGATGCCCTAATGCGGGGCGTACGTCAGGTACAGGAAAAAATAGACCAATACAATGACCGTCGGTACCGTTAATTATTTTAGTGGCTATTCTGAGTTTGTACCTAACGTATTTCTATTTTCTAATTAAGTTCCAATCTTTTTAAACTCGGCAGACTCTGGTTTTTAGCAAGCTCATCCGCTTTTTCCAGATCAATTTCATTTCGAACCAAAATAAGCTTTTCCAGGCTTTTTAGATTTTTGGACTGCAATAACGCCTTCATTCCCTCTGTCGAAATACGATTATTATAAAGGTCCAATGTTTTCAGGTTGGAAAACCGGGGTGAATTAGCAATCGCCAGGGCACCTCGGTCACTGATTTCGTTGGCACTCAAATCCATAAATGTCAGAGCATTGGAGTTTTCAGATTCCGCCAGTGCCACTATCCCATCATCCCCTATCCGATTCCGAGTCAGTTTGAGTTCCTTCAGGTTTTTCATGTTGGGAGACTCAGCAATCATCCGTGCTCCCTGAGCAGAAATCTCATTGCCCCACAAGGAAAGATTTTCAGTATGTTTGAAAGTTTCTGATTCGGCAAGAACCTTCACGCCTTCATCGCCTAACTTGTTTCCCTGCAAAGCCAAAGACTTTACATTTTTCAATTCGGGCATGTCAGCAAGAATTTTTATTCCCTTCACTCCGATCAATGACCGGTTCAAATTGACTTTTGTTCCATCAGGATCCAACCGCTCCCGGATATGAGCTGGGATATCTGCAGGCGGCCCCTTGGGTCGACCATAACCATGGCCGCCATGTTTTCCGCCACCATGCCCCTTTTTTCCTGCGCCGCCATAGCTACCGTGCTTTTTAGAACCATGGCCCATCTTCTCCCCTTCATGCGGAGAATGCTCTCCTGCCCCCATTGCAGGCAAGGACCATACCAACCAACCCAACACCAAAACTCCCTGAATCATTCTTTTATAAATCGGCACGATAAAATTCTCCTTTTTATTTCGAGGATACACAACGAAATCCAATATAATTTTTTTTGTCGCCCGGAATCGCTTTACCGCGAACAGCTGGACGCGCTAGATCAAGATTCGAGTTCCACGACCCGCCTTTGATCACTTTAAACTTTTCACCATAAAATTCGCTATCATGTTCGTTGCCTGGGTAGGGTTGCAACCAATCTTCGGTCCATTCCCAAACATTCCCTGACATATCCATCACCCCATAAGGGCTAGCCCCTTCAGGGAATTTACCTCCCGGGCTGGTATTGCGGTAATTGTCGCCCTTGCCACGAATATTGACATTCAGGGCGTCTGGTTCGTTGCCCCAAGGATAACGACGAGCGTCAGTACCCCGCGCTGCCTTTTCCCATTCCGCTTCCGTAGGCAAGCGCTTCTTAGCCCAAAGGCAATAATCCTTCGCCAACTGCCAGGTAAGACTCACCACCGGCTGACGCGGATGATTCAACCGTGAATTATCAAATTCGCGTGGAGGTGGCTTACCTGTGGCTCCCATATATATCGAATATTCCGCAACAGTGACTTCATACTTATCAATTTGAAAAGCAGGCAAGGTCACCGTATGTGCCGGGGTTTCGTCGCGATACCAATCCAGGGACTCAGAGCGAAACTGCCTTGCGGCCCATTGAATATCTTTTTCGAAACTCCCCATGGTAAAGGGGCCTTCTGGAATCAGGATCATTTCCCCTGCTTCCACCTTTAAAACAGCAGAAGTACCCGGGACAAAAAACTGAAAAACAAAAAGAAAACAAACTGCCCTCAGCACAAGGCACTTAAGAATTTTTGCAGAACCTATTTTCATTTTATACGTCAAGTAACTAGAGAATTCTTGGAGAACCCTCGCTAGTAAGTTGTAGTGTCTTAATCCTTCGGAAAAGCATTCTTCCTTAGCTGGGGCCTTCATTAATTTTTATGCTCCGAGGGGTAAACAGTCTGGTCTCAAGCTGAAGGAATCATTCCCGTCTTACGGGCATATTCAAAAATATTGCCCGCTTCAATAATCTCAATGACCTCACCCAGCGACTTCAATTCATAGGTTGTTTTGCTGGTCCGATTGGTGAAGGTGCTCGCTGCCAAATCAATGATCAGGTCATCACCCGTTTTGATCTCAGCTATCAGGCTTGTGGCACATTCAAACGGAATGAAGAACCCACCATCCACTGAATTGCGATAAAAGATTCGGGCATAGGATTCTGCGATGACAGCCCGAACCCCGGCGATTTCCATGCAAGCCGGAGCGTGTTCGCGGGAAGACCCACAACCAAAATTTTTTCCACCTACAATAATAGAATATTTCGATTCGTACTCGCCATTCTCGGTAAAAGAAATGTCTCCATTCGGCAGTCCTGCCTGGTCGGCAGGTACACCGGTTAAGGCAAATTTTCCGTAGTTTTTGCGCTCCTCGGAATCACTTAAACTGTACACCAGGTGTTCAGCAGGAATGATCTGGTCTGTATCAATATCATTCCCCAATACATAGGCAAGGCCTTCAATCACTTTATTCATTTTATTTCTTCAAGGTTAAAAGAACGCTATTAATATTCAATAGTTGCCATCAACAACCCTAATCTCCGAGGGCGCCCTCTAATTATTGATATATTCGGCAGGATTAGTAATATGCCCCGTCAAGGCAGAAGCCGCCGCCGTGTAGGGTGAAGCCAGATAAACATGCGATTGTTTAGATCCCATTCGGCCAGGAAAATTCCGATTAGTCGTGGAGATCACCACCTGATTGTCTTTGGCTCTTCCAAAAGTGTCTTTCGGTCCTCCAAGACAAGCGGCACAAGAAGGATCACCGAGATATGCTCCGGCATTTTTGAAAATATCCACCAGCGTTTCACCCCCGAGTTTTTCCCTATGCAAATCTTGCTCAACTTCTCGAGTCGCCGGAACAATGAAGGTGTCAATTTTCACTTTCTTGCCCTTAAGGAGCCGGGCCGCCGCCATGAAATCGGTGAGTTTACCGCCTGTGCAGGAGCCAATATAGGCTCGGTCTAGTTTTACATCCAGACAATCGCTGACCTTGGCCTTGTTATCAGGAGAATGAGGCTTCGCTACAATGGGTTCCATCTCATTTGCATTGTAGGTTTTCTTGAAAAAATACTGTGCATCAGCATCAGATTTATAAATTTTGTAAGGCGCGTCCGTTCTCTGCCGAACATAGTCGGTCGTCACATCATCCGCTTCAATGATGCCGTTTTTCCCACCCGCTTCAATTGCCATATTGCAGAGAGTCATCCTCTCTTCCATAGAGAGTTTCATGATGGCATCTCCCTGCCATTCCATTGCCCGATAAGTCGCACCATCCACCCCGATATCGCCAATAACATTCAGGATCACATCCTTAGCCATAACATGCTCAGGAAACGTGCCGGTAAACTCAAAGCACATTGATTCTGGAACCTTGACCCAAAGCTTGCCAGTCCCCAGAATAAACGCAGCATCCGTATTTCCGATCCCAGTAGAAAACATACCAAACGCACCCGAGGTGCTGGTGTGAGAATCGGTACCAAATAACACCTCTCCGGGTCGGTTAAAACCTTCCTGAGCGAGAGCGAGGTGGCAAACTCCTTTATAGTTATCAGTGCCGACATCAAAATAATGTGGCAGGGATTGCTCTTTCACAAACTGACGAAGGATGTCTATATTTCTGTTGGCGTGGGTATCCTTGGTAAAGATAAAATGGTCGGGAATGATCACTACTTTATCCCGGTCCCATACTTTAGCGTTTTCGCCAAACTGCTTTTTAAAAATAGCGAAAGTACCCGGTCCGCAAACGTCATGCGTCATCAACACATCCGTGTCTACCCAGATATTGTCACCCGGCTTAACCGTCTCTTTACCCGCATGTGCGGCTAAAATCTTTTCTGTAATCGTCATTCCCATCAAACAAGTTCCTCCCAATGCGAATATTAAACCCGCAGCGTGCTTCAGTTTCTCTTTAAAACTTCCGAAAAGCTTATGAACAAGTAAGATACCATTAAAACGACTAAACCATATAAGTTTTTATTTCACCAAAAATTTAACGTAAAATACATCAGACAAGGCTCCAGACAGCCTTAATGACAGCCTGTTTCTCGAAAGAATAATGATCGAACTCATCAAAGAAACCATCGACCGCCTGCGCTATAAAATTCCTTCGCGCCCCCGGCAGGTCCAGATTGAAATCACCAATCGTTGCAATATGGATTGCCCCATGTGCCAGAGAGAGGACCTTGGTATCGAACTGGAACACATGAGCTGGGCTAATTTTACTAAAGTGGTCGATAAATTAGGTCATCATGAGGACATTACCCTGACCGGATGGGGAGAACCATTCATCCATCCCCGTGTTTTCGATATGATCGCCTACTGTAAAGAACGTGGGCATAAAGTAATGATTACCTCCAATGGACTGTTCACCAAGCCATCGATGGTGAAAGACATCCTGAGTTCCGATGTGGATACGGTCACCTTCTCCATAGACAGCGTCAACGGCAATGAAACGGTTGTGGAAGGACATACCAGTAACAAGGTTTACGAAAATATTGAGGCCGTAGTAAAAGGAAGAAAACCTGGAGCCCTCAGCGTTAGGTTGCAAGCCACCCTGCACCAAAATTGCGAAAACGATCTCTATGATGTTATCCAATACGGAGCACGGATCGGGTGCGACATCATTAACGTAGGTCGACTCGATCGACAGTTCCGTCCCAATCTTGAGCGCCCCGACTCCCGACAGGAGTTATCTATTTTCTTGAAAGCCGATGCAATCGCCCGGTCAAACGGCATTCAGCTTGACTGGTTGCAATATTCGGTTTCCAGCGGAATCACCCGGTTCTTTTATCGCCTGTTGAAAAAGAAACTACACCGATCAGGACAATATTGTCTGAAAACTTTTGACTATGCTTATGTCACTCGAGAAGGAAATGTTACCCCTTGCTGTCTCCTGCCCAACTCAAAAATGGGCAATCTGCTCGATGACAGTTTGGGGAATATCTGGCAGAACGGGAAATTTAATCATTTCCGCGAAAACTACCGTGACACCTGCGGCAATTGCGACCTGTGGGTGATTGATCAAGTCCCTTCAAAGGCAGAACCCTCAACGCCGAAACCTACCAGCTTGCAAAACCCCCTGCTGGTTAAGTAGCCCCCGAACAAATCTAAAAACCTTCTTCACCCCAATAAAGTTGCCTGACTCTGAACCTTGGCCAGGAGAAAAACCACACTTTTCATGAGTTGAGGCAAGTTTGTTATCGCTCTTTATCTATCAACGGGTTATCATCGCAGGCGGAATGCCTTCATCCCTTACAGGAGAATGAAAAGCTTAGTCCGGTTTCCACCACAACGTTTTTATTTAACAAGTATTTTAATTTTATGTCCAATTCCCAACTCAAAGAACAGCAGATATTTATCGACAGACGCCCAATATGGATCGTGATTTTTGACCGTCTACGCCGGTATATTGCCCTGTCTATGTTTTTTGGAATTTTTGCCCTGTTGTTGATGCAAGAAGGTCCCAGCGATCTGTCACCGGAAGGCTATAAAGTTCTCTGCCTCTTTTTTCTTTGCGTCAGCCTTTGGTCTACCAATCTCATTCCCCTATCGATCACCAGTCTACTAGCCATTGCGGCAGTCCCGCTTCTGGGAATTATGGAAGCCACTCAGGCATACAGTTTTTTTGGGAACAAAGCAGTTTTCTTTATTTTGGGGGTCTTTATTCTTTCGGCCGCAATGATCGCCTGTGGACTCAGCACCCGCATTTCTATCTGGGTCATGGAACACTGGAGCAAAACACCCGGGAGATTGGTCTCAGCAACCTATTGCTTTGCGGGAATCAGCTCCTGTTTCATGTCAGAGCACGCAGTGGCGGTTATCCTTTTCCCCATTATTCACGAAATCATACAATCCTTGAATTTAAAACGGGACAACTCTATCTTTGCGAAGTCCATGTATTTTGCCATGGCCTGGGGATGCATCATCGGAGGTGCCATGACCGTGCTCGGCGGAGGCCGTGTTCCCCTGGGCGTGGAGATGCTGGAGAAAGCCACGGCCGGGCAAAAAACTCTGGGCATTCTTCAATATACCCAATTGAGTTTTCCTCTAGTACTACTCCTGTTTGCAGGCGGGTGGCTAACTTTAAAAATCATGTTTCCTCCGGATATTCATGACATCGAACCCGCACGAAAAGCATTGAAACAAAAATCGATGGTGATGGGACGATTAACCTTTCAGGAGAAGGGCATTGCCCTGGTGATGGGCACCACACTATTTTGCTGGTTCGGATATGGAGACCAGTTGGGTATCGCCAACATCGCCATCATTTCCATCGTTGCATTGTTTGTGCTAAATCTCATTACCTGGAAAATGATAGAATCTCATATCAACTGGGCTATCGTCCTGATGTATGGAGGTGCCATCTGTCTGGGAGAAGTCATGGCCGAATCGGGAGCGGCATTATGGCTGGCTGAAAAATTATTTTCGGGGTTGGTCGAGTCGGGAATTGTTTTCCTGATTGTCATAGCGGTACTGTCCACCCTGTTCACCACTTTCATGAGTAACTCAGCAGTCATTGCCATCCTTCTGCCTACCGCTATCAGTATGGGTCCGGCTTATGGCATTGATCCGGTAGTAGCCACCATGGCAGTAGTTTTACCCAGTAACTTTGCCTTCATTTTGCCTATCGCCACCCCAGCAGCAGCGCTGGCTTATTCCTCAAGGTTCTTGACGCTAAAAGAAATGGTCTGGTCTGGAAGCATCCTCAGTTTGATGGGGCTCATTTTCTACGTATTCCTTCTTCTCGTCTACTGGCCAATGATAGGTTTTCAATAAAATCGCCCATGAACTCCGTTAAACAACTACAACCTCTGGAATTAAAAAAGAAGCTCGATAGCGGAGAAGATATTTTTCTGCTCGATGTCCGCGAGCCCTGGGAGTTTTCCCTGTCATCCATCAATGGCTCAGAAAATTTTCCATTAGGTGAAGTCGTAGACCGACAACAGGAATTCATTTATGAAGAAGAGATTGTTGTGATCTGTCACCACGGGGAGCGTTCACAAAGAGCGGCCATGGAGTTGGTCGAAAGCGGATTCAAAACGGTGCACAATCTAATCGGTGGTATCGATGCATGGTCGCAGATCGTGGACACAACTGTTCCCCGCTACCGATCCTCAGGTTAACCTTTTAGTTTTTTCAACAACACTTCGCGCATAGTGTCGATGGGGGCAGATTGTCCGGTCCAAAGCTCAAACTGGCGGGCGGCCTGGTTGATGAACAGTTCACTGCCGGGAATGACCGTGCATCCTGCGGCTTTGGCTTCGCGCAAAAGTCTTGTCTCTAGTGGATTGTAGACGGAGTCGAACACCACCATACCTTCTTTAAAATCTCTTGCTGGAAATGGGCTTTCATTGACATTCGGACTCATGCCTACCGGGGAGCAATTGATCAAGACATCGATGGGACGAATCCCCGCATCACGGGCGTATACCAAATCACAACCCAATTCCTTTGCCAGACTTTCACCCCGTTCTTTATTCTTATTATAGGTGACCGTTAAACGGCCGCCCTTTTCTTTCACGCCATAACCAATAGCCTTGGCAGTTCCACCGGAACCCAGAATTAAAATATTTTTGCCCTGCAGCGTTGTACAGGCTTCAAGCGCAGAAATGGCACCGGAGCAATCCGTGTTATAGCCTACCCAGTCAGAGCCTTCTTTCACCACCGTATTGACCGCACCAATTTTACCCGCCGTTTCATCGATTCTGTCTAACAGTGGAATGATCTGTTCTTTAGCCGGCATGGTAACGCTCAGTCCACTAAAAAAATCTTTATAACCGTGGAAAAATTTTTCCACGTTATCGACCCGGAAAGAAACGTATATGTCCGAAGATCCTTTTTCTTCGAAAGCCTTATTGTGGACAAGGTATCCCTGGCTTTTGGATACTGGATTCCCGATAACGCCATAAATCTTAAAATCTGAACGCGCGGTATTAACCCGATAAATATCCTTGAGAGTTTTCGCTGGCATCTGACCCGGGGCACTTTCCTGCCCCGTTTCAAGACTGCCAAAGGTCAGGAATCCGCCAAATAGAGGAGAAAGGACTCGACTGATTTCTCCCAAGTCTCCCATACAAAGACCGATCAACTTTTTGTTTTCTTGTTTGGCCCGTTTCAATAGATCAAACATTTTCAGGTTATCGTGAAGATCCCGGGCATAGGTAACAATTTTGATGATGTCTCCGGGCAATTCACACATGGCATCATAAAGCGGGTTAAAATCTTCAGGAGTGTGGGAAAAATCGTGATACGAAAGAATGATTTTTGATGGGTCCACCCCCTCCAGAAAAGGTTGTAAAAGCTCTCGAGGGGTGGAGACTTCAATATCCACGTAATCGGCCCTTAAGGCATCCCGAAGAAGTTGTATGCGGGCTTCTTCCTGACCTTTAAATTGTCCACCGTCAATTTTAGAACGGCAAGTAGCGATGACCGGCAGGCTTGCAGAATCGAATAACACATTAAGATCGGGATCAGCAATCAGGTCCAGGCGCAGTTCAAGAATATCTGCAACCGCCGGAGCAGATGCGATCTGTTCCTGGGCTTTGGACATAGAAGGTCCGACAATGGGGACACAAATCATAACAAACCGGGAAAAATATTGTTTCAAACCAGAGGGAGGATAGTACCAGACTCGAGACTTTTAAAAAAGGGCGCAGTGAGCAGAAACTCTTTGCGATGGGGGAAAACGTTTGCGAACTGTACGTGATATTCTACCGTTGCCTTCATAAATCGAAGACTGAGGAAGTATTCCACGATGGCAGAGGTTCTCTGTAACCCAGAAAAACCTATATATTTTTTATAAATCCAAACAACCACTTATTCTGCAAAGTTGGTCCTGGAAAAACTTTCGTCGTCAGAAGTTTCAGGTACCGTTTCATTATTTTCTTGTGTCTCAATCGCCTCGGCCTGTAACGTTGGAGCTTCCTCAACCTGAGTCTCAACTTTTTGAGACGCTCCTTGTGCATGGGCAGTTAATGCCGATTTGGCCTCCTCCGAAATACTGACTCGGTCTCGTTGACTCTGAACCCGTTTGACCGGATTCTTATTGTTCAACTCTGCGATGCGAGCCTGGCCCTGATAGGTTTTGAATATCCTGCTTACTGGAACTATTGAAATGTTCATGGTTCTTTCCTTTCAGTTAAACGTTTTTTGAAATTTTTGGTTTAATTCTTTGTGATCTCTCATAACCTTTTAAAAGTTCCTGCCCCTTCCTCAATCCTTTGATTTTTTCCACCACCTCGCTTTTCACGAGCTTGAGTTTTTCCTGGCAATCAATTTCCTGTTTGATAATTTTTTCCAGATCAGTTTCAATTTGAAACCCAAGGTCTTTATTTTCACGAATCAATGATTCCCGTGCTGTTCCATCCAGATCACGGGCCAGGTCAGCAATCTTTTGATCTGTCTCATTGAGTGCCGCGATTAATCCCTCTTTGATCTCAATAATCTCCTTCAGTTGAGAATCATCCTCCTTGTTCACAGCTTCCATTTGCTCTCCCATTTTCAGAAGAAGCCGAGCGCAAGTTTCCTGTTTGTTTTTGAGCAACTTGGTAATTTCTTTATTTTTTTGATTCATAGTTAAAGTTCATGCCACCGCAATAAGGGTTTGTATTGTGTTTTCCAAATTAGTGTTTTCAGTAAACTTGCGAAAATTTTCTGCCAGGACTCTTGGCGAACGCGACTGGACGATGATTTCATTTTCTTCAATCGCCAACTCACCGAGTTCCTCCCGCAAAATTGTGTTAAGGCTTTCTTCCAGGCTAGGAAGAATTCCGGTTTCAGGATTGGTAAACAGGTCAAAAATTTCTGTTGTATTGGAGTCGAGTCCGCGCCGCAATTCTCTTTCATCCAGCACAAAGGTGTTGTCCGCCAGAGAGCGCACGCCAATAGAACCCAGCCGTCGCAAAAGGTTTTCGTTTTTGCTTTGGAAAGCCCGGGTTATTCCGGATTTAACTGCCTGAACCGCAGAGGCAATGGCCACATCCTGCTGACTATTTTTCTCCGTATTGACCACCCTGATGCCTGTTGCAAATGGGTTTCCCGGCCGCCCCCGAAACGCATCTATCTCTTCATTGCGATCAGCAAGTTTTCGCGCTCCTTCTTGAGGTTCGATGGTAAGGTCATTGCGGATATCCTGAATATCCCCATCCCGCGCAAATGTCCGAGAGGCACCTAGAAGATCATTGATTTTTGAAATAGAATTATTGAATTGATCAAACAGAGTTTTAATCTGGGTAAAAAATGATTCGGCATCGATAAAAACATTTATTTGGGCGGCCTTTTCCGATGCGCTTTTGATGACCACGTCTGTATCTTCGATTACCTCCGAAAAAACGTTGGTATCGCTGAACACCGGCTTGCCGTTGACTTCAATTTTTGCGGTTTGTGGTTGCTGAATCAGGTTTTCTAGGAGGTCTTGATCTTCTGAATCGAACTGGAATTCTTTCTGAACCGGGAATCCTTTGAAATTCAACTCAAAGAATCCTAGCTCCAAAAGCACGTCATCGCTATCGAGCAAATCAATTTGGTCCCGTCCGCCCGCCTGCCCAACGAGGACCAACCGGTTGTCCTTAATTAATGCCAGAACTTTGGACTCCGCAGTTCCTCCATCTAGCTGGCCATTGTCATTAACATCTTCACCCAGGTCGATCTCTCCATCACCGTCAAGGTCTTCAACAATGTATATGGCGGGAACAAACTCAGTATTTTTGGTTTGAATAATATCCAGAGTCCCGTTATTGTTCACATCTTCTGTTTTATCCAAAACTCCATTGCGGTTTTGGTCTTCCCCGAAATTGATTTTGTTTTTCAGGTCGATGAGCGTGTCCGAGGATTCGACGGTAATTTTCACTCCATTGACGAAAAAGCTGCCCGATAGTCCCAGAGTTCCCAGAGGAGTGGATTGTTCATCAGAAGCCAGAATCGCCCCTTTCGTCAGGCGTACAGGAGTGACATTGAAGGAATCAAGAGACGCATCCTTACCCACAACTATCTGAACCCGTTCCGATCGGGTTGAAGGAGATGGAGAGGAAGACGACTTGAGGTTCAGCGCGTCGACTTTAAGCAGCCCAGAAACTGATTGTTTAAGGCTTGTTAATGAAGTGGAAAGTTCATCCAGTTGCCGAAGTTTGAGCAGAGAGAACCGCTCTTTTCTACCAAGATCATCCACAATGGGGATTTTTCTGGACTCGGATTGCCTGGAAAGCAGAGCAATAGCATCGTTGACCCGGAAAGCGGCCAAAGGCCCAGAGGCCTCCAGCTTGGGAACCCTTCTACTATTGATAAATACCGAATTAAACAGAATGTCCTGTTTGGGTTTCTGAGGACTGCCAGCCTGGTTTAGGGTATCGCGGGCGATCCGGACATCCAGGTCTTTGCTGGTCGACCGAGTCGAATTGAGGGGGAAAAACGTTGAGGTGACGTTATTGAGAATCTGCACGATTCTTTCCGGTCTGGCGAAGAAAAATACGTTTCGCCATTAAAGTGTTTAGTCGAAAATGTCGAAAAACACATCAAGAACGGAATCGTGCCGTTAGACCGGAAAAAAATACAACGCCCGCCTCGTCGGTGTCGCGTGCTACATCTTGACCACGTACTTTCGCCGTAAGGCAAAAGCGGGGTCGAGATAACAGGACCCTAAAAGGGCTTCAAGTCGAAAACCGAACCTTCGAAAATTATTGGACCAGGCCGCAAACCATACCAATAAATTTCGAGATCCTATTCAATACGATGGGTTATCCCGGTTACAGGTTGTCTCCTCTTGATGAGTTGTCCTAGTAAGGCCCAAACAGCATGTCGCTGGCGGGGCGGTTCGTTTAAATTAAATTACTGATATTCTGTCCACGCTCGGTTTCCACAGCCGAAGCATCATCCTCTCTTAATTCAGAAGGCCGAGGACCTCGTAAGGGATTATTATCTACAGCCTCCCGTAGCGGCTCAACTGGCGGTTCAACCGGGTCAATTTCTGGCGGCGGTGATTCCAAAGCAGGTTCATTTCTGACCCGAGTTTCTTCCTCTGCCGCTCTATCATCCTGAACACGTTGCTGAATTCTGGCATCAACTTCTGGTCTCTGCTCCAAATTTTCCGCAGACCTTTCCTCAGGCGATGGAGGATCAGCATTAAAGCTTGCTTCAAGGTTTGCCCGGCTCTGAAAACCGGCTCCCCCATCCTCAGCCACATCACGACTACTGGGAGTACCTTCTAACGGCCGCGCTGGGTTCTCTTGCTCCAACTCAACCGCCTCCTCATTCACTCGCTCTGCCCCCTCTGCAACACTGTCAACCCGGGAAGCATTCTGAACCTCATCGATCCGGTTAGGATCTGCCACGTCATTGCCCGTTCTAAATCCATCTTCCACCTGTTCGGATGCACTTGGAATCCCACCTCTGGGATCAATCCCAAATTCTCTGGCTACTTCCAGAGGCCGGAGGTTCTCTTGGTCAACTTCCGCCTGCTGCTCCTCTGTCGATGTTTGATCCTGTATTTCTACCTCCTGGTTCTCATCAACCCTAGCTGACACAGTTTGGTCCTGCTGTTGGGCTTGCTCGGCTACTTCAACCCGGTCTTCAGCAATTACTCTACGCTCAGCCTGAGACGCTTGCTCTGCCTCATCATCTTCGCTGGTTTCAGCATTCCTAAATTCTTCTTCGCTGTCTTCCAAACGGCGTGGGCGCGAACTTTCATCTCGAGCCTCTTGTAAACCACGTAGCGCACTGGTCACCTGACCCTGGTCCAAAGGAAAATTGACATCTTCCATGGCTTATTCCTTTCTTAACAAACGCACTTTAATGTTTTTTATTTCCGATCCTTGGGGGGGCGCGATCTTGCCTCCAACCTCAAAAAAACCCGTCCCCGATTAAAGTTTCAGATTTATTTTTCGATAAGAGAAAAGATCAGAAAGTGTCCTTTTCCTGGAACAACTTCCTATAAAACCTACCTCTACAAAATCAAGATGCAGGTCTACACATTCTCTATCGGCTAAAGCTCCTGAAACTTTAGTTTAAATTTTAGACTTTTTTGTAAAAATTTTGAGACTCCCCAACTCACCTGCTGGAAGAAAGCAGACCCAGACCCCTAAAATATTGAAAAATAACACTTAAATATTTTTGGGCCATTAGCCAGGTTTTCTTCTCAAGCTTCCATTTTGGAAAGTGCTTCTTGCCAATTTTCATAAAAAGGAATCATTTCATACTCCAGCAAATCGGCTAACAAAACCCAATCCTGATTTTGGTTGGCCTCCAGCATTTGGGTCATTAAACCCGTCAACCTTTCCTGCCGATCTTTCAAGTCCTGTCCTTCAAGTTCTTTATTCCGAGAATTAACAACAGTCTGAACAACCTGGGAGATCCAATCAATGCCATCCAGAATTTGCAGGTAAAACTTGTGCGCCTCTTGCTCGTTGCCCATGCGAAATAAGTCTGCGGCCTTTTGAAAACCAGGAATCAGCTTTTCGAGATATTCCTTTGCGTTGCTAAGGTTATTGGCCATCAAATCTTTCAGATCGGCCAGTTCCAACTCAAGTAATTCAACGCTTGATACAGCGGACATTAAAGTATCTGGGGCACTGGAAGAAACTTCCTGCCCATCCAGCCAGACTCTTCTAATATAAGTACCTGAATGGCTTTTTACAATCTCGTCCAGCACTTCCTTCAGGGTTTCTCCCTGGAAAGATGATTCTTCCGTTTCCGCCCCATTAATGGAAATTCTCATTATTTCTCCTCAAAAAAAATTCATGGCACTAGCCGTGGAGGCAGATAGCAATGGCTCGTTGTACCCCAGCGGGGTATAAAGGCATTGCTCCTTTCCAACGGAGGTTCACCGTGCAATTTTAGTCTGCCAGCAAGGGCATTGCAACCAACAGTCTTTTATTCCACCTGCATTGACAAGCCGGTTGAAGAGCTTTATCTTAGATTGATTAACCCATTAACCTTGGATGCGAAATGGTTGACCCCGTAAGTGGTGCAAATTTCAGCCAGTTACTGAATTCGATCAACAGAAACCGATCCAGTTTGCAAGGCTCTTTGGAGCGTATTGCTTCGGGTCGAAAACTGAACCAAGCAGGAACCGACCCTGCGGCTAGCGCATTATCTGCTCAGTTACAATCAGATATCAGTGCCCTGACCCAATCTGTCCAGAATGTGGAATCTGGCACCAATTTTGTCCGCACCGCTGATGGGGGACTGGCTGGTATCGCTGACTTGGTTAATCGGGGTCGGGAATTGGCCATACAGTCTAGCAATGGCACACTCAATGATTCGCAAAGAGAGACGTTGAATCAGGAGTTTGGTCAAATCCAGAGCGAAATTGACCGCATTACAGGCTCCCTACAGTTTAATGATAGAAACCTGCTGGACGGTACCTTGGGGCAAAATGCAGACCCTGTAAATATTCAAGCCGGGACCGGGTCAGGACCAGACAACCAAATCAGCCTCAATGTGGTGGAAAGCACCAGCACCCAATCCTTAGGAATTGCTAACTCAGATGTTTCAACGGCTCAGGGTGCTCTACAAGCGGTTGATGATTTTGAACAGGCTTCCCAAACCCTGAGTGCGGCTCGGGGGCAAGTGGGAGCAGTCGGCAACCGGTTGGCAAGTACCGCTAACAGCCTGAATATTCAGATAGAAAACCTGACCCAGAGTGAATCCGGCTTGGCTGACACTGACCTGGCCGAAGAAATCACTAACCTCCAGCAAGGATTGTTGCGGTTTGAAACATCGATCCGAGCGCTGTCATCCCAACTTCAGAACGAACAAACCAGATCCCGCCTCCTCGATTTCACCGTCTAGCGGACAACCACCGCTGGCAACACGCAATATCTCAATCTGGCTAGCTAATGGTTATCTCGGCTTGATAGAAACTATGACCCCTCCTGACCATTTTCTTCATAGAGGTCTTGACCGACTTATCCCGAAATGATATTAAAGGGGTTCCTTAAAATACAAAAATCATCTGCTGTTTAATTCGGAGAGGAACCTATGGAAGTCAATGAAATTAGAGTAGAAATTAGAAAACACCATGTGACTCCTGGGATCAATGTCCTGGATCTTGTCATTGACGCCAATGGAGAACAAATCCGAAAGCAGACCCAGCACAAAGAATCTGATCAGGCTTTCGAGAAATTTGTTAAGGATATCACCAAGGTCGCTCAGGAACTCGCAAACGCCCGCATCGAATAATCCCTTAGCAGGATAGAATAATTATCCCTCTAAGCAGGTGTAATTATTCTTCCACAGTTTAAAAGGGTAAAAGCCCAGGAAAGAATATCGCGTATTCATTTCCTCAAGGCGTAGCCTTGTGGCCCATTAGCCCCCGCCCGGGAGCTACACCGGTGGATTTGTAATTTTAAGTTTTTTGAGTTTTTCGACCAGGGTGGTACGGTTGAGGCTCAATAAAGTTGCCGCTTTGTTTTTGACCCAACCGGTTTTTTCCAACGCTTCGATGAGAAGTTCTTTTTCGAAATCTTCGACAAGTTTTTTCAGGTTGATGCCCTCATCAGGAATTCCCACATGGAAGGATTGCTTTAACGATTGTTGAAGAAGCTGGGCCGGATTTCCTGTCGGCTCCGAATCATTTTTAAGAGATGTCCATTTTTCTTTGGGGACTTCGCCCAAAACTTTATCTGGCAAATCCCTTGGGGTGATGGTCGAACCAATGCTCAAGACCACCATGCGTTCCACGAAATTCGCCAACTCACGAATGTTGCCCGGCCAGGAATAGTTCACCAATATGTTCATGGCTTCATCACTAATAGTTTTGGTGCTTCCCGCCCCATTGAACTGATTGAGAAAATAACCCGCCAATAGCGGAATATCTGTTTTTCGGTCTCGCAACGGGGGAAGTTCGAGAGGAATGATATTGAGACGGTAATACAAATCTTCCCGGAACCGCCCTTCCTCGATGGCTACTTCCAGATTCCGGTGAGTCGCAGTAACTACACGGATGTCGACGGGTGTGGACTTTGTGCTCCCAATACGATCGACCTCCCTTTCCGCCAAAACTCTAAGCAGTTTCACTTGCAAAGGCGGCGGCATATCTCCTATTTCATCAAAAAATATGGTCCCCTGATTCGCCAGCTCAATACGACCAATACGAGCGTTCACAGCACCTGTGAATGCGCCTTTTTCATATCCAAATAACTCACTTTCAAGCAAGTCATGGGGAATGGCAGCGCAGTTAACAGCGATGAAAGGTTTGGACGCTCTTGGGCTATTTAAATGCAAAGCCCTGGCAATCAGTTCCTTTCCTGTTCCGCTTTCTCCGTATATCATTACGGTGCTCTGGGAACCCGCAGCCCGTCCCACAATGTCAAAAACCTCACGAATCTGCGGGCTTTCACCAATAATGTTAAAACTTTCTGTGTCGAGTTTTATCTTCATAATCTGGGGACATTATAACCAAAACCATAAAACTGTCAAGCTTTTCAACATGTTAAAGGCATACCATTGAACATGAAAAAACGTCAAACATTTAACATCTTCCAGAATACTTCCAGCCTAAAAACAAGCTCAACTTGATGGATAGTTTGACACAGGCTAGTTAAATTAAAGCGAAGGGGGCCCTGAAACCACTTTTGCAACAAACCATTCGCGATATTTAGATTTTTTCTGGGTGATTGAGCTACGAGCCATAGGGAACGACATTCTCATGCTCGTTGGGGTCATTGCGGGAAACAATAGCCAGGGCCGGTTCACTGTCAGACAGGTTCACAGGTTTATGCGGCACACCGGGAGGAATATATACAAAGTCTCCTTCTTCATTGATCACCGACTCTTTCAGGTTTTCACCAAATTTTGTTTCGACCCTGCCCTTCAATAAATAAATTGCCGTTTCAAAATCTTTATGATAATGAGCTTTAGGTGACCCGCCCGGAGGAATCACTACAAGATTCATCGACAGTCCAACAGCCCCGGTGGTCTCGGTAGAGATGCCAACATAATAGGGCAGGTTCTGTTTTGTCGCGATGGTTTGATCAGGACGCACAGTAACCACTTTTTTGGTTAAGTCCAGACTCATGAAATACCTGAAAAATTCTGTATTTTTAAAATAAACCCATCCTCCCCTTATCAGGGGGATTGGGCAGGAGCTTGTTCATCAGCCGAGCCAACCTCTTGCTAGCCCAAACATGATATTGCAAATTGCCACCGGCGACTACGCCGGTTAGATATCGATGTAGAGGCCGTCTTCTTCAACAGCCACTTTATAGGTGGGGGTGGTATCGGAGCGGTTGAATTTACAATATCCTTTTCTAACATTCCAACCACACTCATCTTTATTACAAAAGGCGAACAATCCTTTTACAACACCCTTTCCCAAGCTTCCTTCGCAACAGCGACACTGGTCGGTAATGCAGTAGAATTTCCCTTCGACCTGAAACAGGCCAAGAACATAGGGGATCTCTGTGTAAAGGTGTTCAAAGTGAATTTGTTTCCCGGTTCCTTCTGGCGGGGCGTCACAGATATCCGAAATTTTGAGTCGAGACATGATCAATCCTGAGGAAGGTAAGGACCAAAACGGTCGCGGTAATATTTTTCCAGATCCCAGCGGAATTTACCTTTCAGGTGAGGAAGTTCCTCAGCAACCTTATGGTCTAAAGCAACGTATTCTACAGATTTCTTCTCAATATCTTCCTCCCTTTTGACATTTGGGTCTAAATAGGAGTCCCCCATTGCGGATGTCCCTACAATGAGTTTTTGACCTCTTTTGATCCACTGGCCCAGCATGAGCCTTTCTTCTTCAGTTCCTGGTTCTATTGCCATAACAACTTTCTATTTTTAAAAAACTTTTATTAAATGAGCTATTTCCCCTACAAACATGGTCTGGGTTGCATTATCAGGGGGCAATAAGGTAGCATAAGTACCAATCCATTTTCAATTTATGTCATTAATTCATACCATTCAGTAGAAAGATAGAGGAAATTTATGCCTTCACAACAGCAATCGGAAAAAACTGCGGAAGAACATTTTCAGGATGGCCTGGCATTCAGTAAGCTGGGTGATGACCGCAAGACTTTCGAATCTTATAAAAAAGCCATTGAACTGGACCCGGATCATTTCCTGGCCCATTTCAATCTGGGGATACGTTTAGGAAAACTCCGTATGAACCTGGAGGCTAGCCAATCTTTTCGGGAGGCCTTACGCTTAAAACCTGAGGCTCCTATGGTTCATTACAGCCTTGCGGTGGTCAGCAACTTTATAGGCGAGATGGAAGAAGCCTTCAAACATTATAAAGAAGCCATTCGTATAAACCCAGAATTTGGCCGAGCACACAGCAACCTGGCGATGCTTTATTATGGGATCAAATCTGGCAAGGAAACCATTCATCACCTTGTTAAAGCTGCAGACCTTTTCAAGCAGACAGGGGATGAGTTTATGGAAAAAAATGCTCGCGACCTGATTCAAGAATGCGGTGGAGAATTCAACCTTACTCCTGAAGACTGCCAGACTCTCTGAGGATTGCTCTTTATGGATTTTGATGTCGCGATTATCGGGGGAGGTTCTGCCGGCTATTCAGCTGCTTCTACCGCTCAATCGCTTGGAGCCCGGGTAGCCATCATCGATCCCGGCCCTTTGGGAGGTTTGTGTATTCTCAAGGGTTGTATGCCCACCAAAACGATTCTGCGTTCATCGGATATCATGGCATTGATGCGCCGGGCCGAGGAGTTTGGTATTCAACCTGTTGACCCCCAGGCCTGCCTACCCGCTATCAACGACCGCAAAAATAAACTCATTCAAGATTTCGCAGATTATCGAATCCAGCAATTAAAAGACGAACGGTTTACCCTCATTCAGGAACGGGCAGAATTTATCTCTCCCCATGAAGTCCGCGTGGGAGATCAAACCCTAAAAGCAAAATCATTCATCTTGGCTACCGGTTCTGTGATTGCAGATTATCCGGTTCCGGGACTCAAGGAAACCGGCTTCATCACCAGCGATGACGTTTTGCAAATGCGGGAAGCCCCAAAGTCGGTCATTGTTCTAGGTGCTGGCGCAGTGGCTGTAGAATTGGCTCAGTTTTTTTTGCGCATTGGCGTAGAGGTGTCACTTTTGCAAAGAAGCCCGCACATTTTATCCAAAGGTGATGAAGACCTGGCCCGACCGGTTGAACACCGTTTCAGGCAGGAAGGAATGAACCTTTATACCGGAACAAATATTCTCAGGGCAGAGAAAGAGCAAGATGGCGCTACCGTTTACTTTCAGCATGAAGGGGAAGAAAAAAGTGTCCGCGCCCAGACCATCCTTCAAGCCCTTGGGCGTAGACCAAATATTGATGGGCTCGACCTCGAATCCGCAAACGTCGAAACTCATAATGGCCGCATCTCTGTGGATGCAAAAATGAAAACCAACCAGCCTCATATTTTTGCTGTGGGTGATGTAAATGGGATTCATGAGGTGGTTCATATCGCCATTCAGCAGGGAGAAGTAGCCGGGTATAACGCCACACACCCTGAAAGTGAGCGAGAGGTCGATGATCGCCTCAAATCCTCAGTGGTGTTTACCGACCCGGCAGTAGCCAGTGTGGGGTTGAGCGAAAAAGAATGTCAGGCCGGTAATATTGCATACCTGGCTGCGTCCCACCCTTTTGACGATCATGGCAAATCGATGTGCCTGGGGGAAACGCATGGACATGTGAAACTGCTCTGCGATCCGGTATCAGGAAAAGTTTTGGGAGGACATATTGTAGGACCGGAAGCGGGAGAACTGATTCACGAACTCATCACGCTCATGCATTTTGGCGGCACAGTTAAAGACCTTGCGGGAATACCGCATTACCACCCAACCCTGGCAGAAATTCTGACCTATCCCGCCGAAGAACTTTCCAACCAGCTATCCAGCCGCTAACCAAAATATTTGGAAAAGCAAAACTTTATTGACTTAAATCCCTATTCGGAATAGAGTTTGCTACCAATCTAATGAAAAGCTACAGCCAATTTGCGAACAAAATTTGGCTATGGAATATCTTTTATTCATATAGGAGGAAGAAATATGAAAAAGGTCGCGCTGATTATCGCCGGGGCTGTGTCTCTGGGTAGCTATGAAGCTGGAGCTTTAACAGAACTTCTTTACGCTCTGGATAAATTGAATAAAAAATCCAATGAAGAAGGGAACGGGAACGCCTATGAGCTGGATGTCATTACCGGCGCTTCCGCCGGGTCGTTAACAGCAGCCATGGTCGCGCGGATCATGATGTACGATTACCCTAACTTAAAGAAGAACCTGCATGACGCATGGGTGGATAAGATTGACATCGTCCATCTTCTGGAAGATCCACCTGAAAACGCATTATTATCAAAAAATATAATAAGGCAAATTGCCAGGGAGTATCTAGCTTTACCTACAAAGTCTAATGGCCCGGCAAGCTTTGCCCCTTCTGGTGACAAACCGCTTCGCACCAGTTTTGCGATGAGCAATATGAACGGGATTGATTATGAAATTCCCTATCAGGTCCCTAAAAAAGGCTCCATGTTTCCCACAACATTCTTTTCTGATTTTGCCCGCAACAAGTTTTTTGCGAACAAATTTAAAAACACAGAGGAATGGAACCAAATGGTTTCCGAAGCCATTGCCAGCGGAAGTTTTCCTATTGCATTTCAAAGCGAACCGGTAAAGCGGAAACCTGAAGATTATCCCGGGTCAACCCAGGCGATAAAAAATCCTGATTTTTTCAAAGACCCTTTGGCATTTATTGATGGAGGCATGTTCAATAATGAGCCTCTAAAAGAAGCTATCAAACTTGCTAAAGAGGCGGATGAAGAAGAAGAAAATCCGGATCGTATATTCATTCTGGTTGATCCGAACGTTAATAAGTCGCGCTCACATCCGGACCCGATTTCTGCCAACCAGCCTTTCAAAGAATATTTAGTGAATTGGGTCAAAATGGCTTTAGGAGAGATTGACGCCAAAGACTGGATGCGAGCAGATCACACGAACAACAAAATAGATTGGGCAAAAAACTATTATGGAATATTAGCATCTCTCATTAACAGCTCAAGCCAAACTGAACAGCACGCAATCTCACAGACATTAAAAGATCAGGCAAACGCCATTATCGATAAAAAAAGAGAATATAACCCCACTAAATATGCGGACGACAACCAAACAATTTTAAAAAGGGACCTCGGAAATATCATAAGAAGAAATCAGAGATTTCACAACACGTTGGCTATTCCGGCTTTGAAAGAAATTCTCTCCTATAGCATATTTATTCTCGACAATGCGGCAGGGATCAATAACAAACTCAATATCCAGTTTGCCTTGATCGGTTCAAAAAAAGAGCAAACTGCCGGAGATGAGTTATTTGCTTTTCTTGGTTTTTTTAAAAAGGACTGGCGGGAATATGACTACCGAAAAGGACGAATCAAAGCTCATGAATTGTTAAAGGAGTTCCTCGCCCCCTACGAAATGGAGATGAAACCTGGCACCTCAGATTCAGTTGAAGACTATAAAATTCCTACGGAATGGGGAAACTTTTCTGAGGCCAGATTAAAAGAAGCAGATACTAAACCTCGCGTATTACTTCGAGACAGGGTCATGCACCTATTGAAGGCCGAATTGGCTACAACCTTCGGCATGAAAATAGTTTGGTTTTTCTTTAGCAGCAAGATACGAAGTATGATTGGCAAACAACTTGAACTGGTTGAAGAACCCCCTAATCCAGAGTCATGGATGGAATAGTTTTAAATTTTTCACCAACGCGGTCTTCAAGCAGTGAGATGACCTCTTGGGTGGGATTAAAGCTTTTCTAGATTATCGACCAGGCGATCCATTTCCTCACGGGTATTCAATTCCGTTACACACACCAGTAGACAGTTTTTTAAGTCCGGGTAATAGGACTCTAAGGGATAGCCTCCGATAATACGCTCCTGCCTCAAGGCATTTAGAACTTCCTCAGCGGGACGGGGGCATTCAAGGACAAACTCATTAAACGTGTCAGTAGAAAAGCGAATATTGAAATTAGGAACATGGGCCAAACGGTTTTTTAAATAGTCAGCTTTTCTCAAGTTCAGCACAGCCAGTTCACGAAATCCCTGTTTTCCCAAGGTGGACATGAAAATGGCAGTTGCCAGAGCACACAAGCCCTGGTTGGTGCAAATATTGGAGGTGGCTCGCTCACGCCTAATATGCTGTTCCCGAGTAGACAAGGTCAGGACATAAGCCCGCTGCCCATTCTGGTCCACTGTTTCTCCAGCCAGGCGCCCCGGCATTTGTCTTAAAAATTTTTCCCGTGTTGCAAAGAAACCTACATAAGGTCCCCCAAAAGAGACCGGCAAACCTAACGACTGCCCCTCCCCCACCACAATATCTGCACCATGCACTCCCGGTGCCTGAAGGATACCCAGCGATAACGCTTCCGCTACAGCGACGATCAGGAGAGTGCCATTTTCAGATAGTGTTTGCTTCAACGAGGCATATTCTTCTACCGTTCCTAAAAAGTTTGGCGATTGCAGTACTACGGCAGAAGTATTCTCTGACAGGTTCGCAACAATGTTAGAGATATCTGTTTTTCCTTTTTCGTTAACAGGGATTTCCTTAAGGCTGAAGCTGCTTCCCCGCGTGTAGGTTTCAGTCACTTTTCGATATTCAGGATGGACCGCCTGGGATACCAGAAATTCTGTGCGGCGGTTGACCCGATTAGACATTACCACCGCTTCGGCAAGGGCTGAAGCCCCGTCATACATGGAAGCATTAGCGATCTCCATTCCCGTCAACATACAGATCAGGGTTTGAAACTCATAAATGGCCTGGAGAGTTCCCTGACTAACTTCGGGCTGATAAGGGGTATAGCTGGTGGCAAATTCACCGCGGGAAATTAAATGATCGATCAAAATTGGAGAAAAATGGTGGTACGCTCCGGCTCCCAGAAAAACGGAAAAATCTTCTGCCGTAGCATTTTTTTTCTGGAGCCGCTTAAAATATTCAGTCAACTCACTTTCAGACAGACTCTCAGGCAAATCCAGCAAGGTGTCTGCTAGTTTTAAAGAGTCTGGAATGCTATCGAACAAGGCATCGATATTTTGCACACCGATATCGGCAAGCATCAGCCTGATATCCTGTTCTGTATGAGGGATGTACCGCATAGGTCAGGGTCAGAGGAGAGGAAAGACTTATTCCAACTCCTTTTCGCATTGTTCGATATAGGCATCTGGGTCGAGAAGCGTTTTAAGATCTTCTTCGCTGGAAAGTTCAATTTCAACAATCCATCCTGCACCGAAGGGGTCAATATTAACCATTTCCGGGTTGGTCTCCAACTCCTTATTCACTTTTGTGACTTTACCGTTTGCCGGGGCATAAAGATCAGATACGGTTTTCACCGATTCCACAACTCCGAACGGACTTTCCTTTTCGAGTTGGGTCCCCATTTCAGGCAGTTCGACAAAAACAATATCACCTAATTGTTCTTGCGCAAATTGGGTTATACCGATCACAGCACTCTTGCCATCAACACGTATCCATTCATGTTCAAGCGTATACAATAAATCTTTGGGGACCTCCATAATGCCTCCGATAAAAATAGAGATTATTTATTTTTTGACGCGTGTTGGTAAAAAAGGCGGCTTGACCACCTCAGCGGGTACACTCAACTTTCTGATTTCCACGTCCAGTTGCGTTCCCGGTTCTGCATATTCAGAGGATACATAACATAATCCGATCCCAGTATTCAAGGAAGGAGAAAAAGTTCCACTGGTCAGCTCCCCTACGGGAGCCCCATTTTTCAAAATCTGGTAATGTGGGCGCAGCACTCCTCGACCCAGCAGGCGGATTCCTACCAGTTTGCGTTTGTTTCCTGCATGTTTTTGTTTTTCAAGCTCTGCCCTCCCTATGAAATCCTTTTTGCCTAATTTAATGACCCAACCTAACCCAGCCTCTAGTGGTTTAGATTTCTCATTGATTTCATTACCATAAAGGGCATATCCCATTTCCATTCTCAACGTATCCCTAGCTCCCAAGCCAATGGGCTGAAGATTAAAGTCTTTTCCGGCATCAAGAATGGCCCTGAAAACAGGTTCGGCGTGATCCGCATCAATATAAATCTCAAAACCATCCTCACCGGTATATCCGGTTCGTGCAATGATGCTTTCACAATTGTGAATTTTTGTTTTTTTAAAATGGTAATATTTGATCTCACTTAAAGAGATTTCACATAATTTTTGCAACAAAGGCTCAGAGTTTTTTCCTTGAACAGCAAATTGTGCAGTCTCCAGACTGGTATTTCGAATCTTTGCATCGCAAGAACCGGCATTTTTTAAAATCCATTCATAATCTTTGTCCGTATTTGAGGCATTCACACAAAGGAAATAATGATCTTCAGAAAAACGGTGAACCAGTAAATCATCCACCACACCGCCATGTTCCAGGCACATCAGGGTATAAAGGGCCTGATTGTCCTGCATTGAGTCAATATCATTAGTCACCAGTTTCTGAATCAAGCTCTTGGCAGAAGGTCCCTGGATCTCGATCTCGCCCATATGACTGACATCGAAAATACCCACACCATCACGGACACATTGATGCTCTTGAATGACCCCTTGAAACTGAATGGGCATTTGCCAACCCGCAAAAGGAACGAGCTTGCCCCCTAGCTCTTTATGAATAGCAGTCAATGGGGTGGTTTTCAGGCTGGAAGAAGTCGACATATTCAGAAAATCTGGTATTTTGAAAAAAGTAAGTAAGTCCTGTGTATAACCAATTTCAATGTTGAGCGCAAGGTATTATAATAAAGTCAAAATGGAGAGGGTTCTTTTTGTATGGATTCAATGAACGGTCAAAAAAAATATGATGCAATCCTGGTAGCAGGAGAGGGGAAAGCCAGCTACAAGGTTCATCATCAGAACAAAGCATTTTTAACAATTAATGGGAAATGCTTAATCCATTATATTGTCGAATCTTTGCAAAAAGTAGAAACCATTCAGGATATCTATATTGTAGGCCCAAAGAAAAAACTGGATCAGGTGTTTCTTTCAGGACGCGTTGATTTAAACTCTCCCAAACGCATTCACATTGTTGAACAAAGAACCAACCTTTATGAGAATGTCTGGCACACTTTTCTCCAGTCCTTAAAGGATAAAAACGGAGAGGCACCAAACACAGATACTCACCGTGATAGAGCCGTATTGATTGTTCCCTGCGATGCACCCCTGATAACCCCACAAGAAGTGGAATACTTTCTTGACCATGCTGACATGGGAAATTTCGACCATGTCCTGGGAATAGTTTCGCGTGAAACATTGAAGTATTTTTATCCCAAGGAAGGAAAACAAGGTATAAAAATGGCCTATCTTCACCTGAAAGAAGATAGCTTCCGGATTAACAACCTGCATCTGGTTAAACCCTTGCGGATTGAAAATCGGGAATACATTCAGAAAATGTACCAGTACCGCTACCAGAGAAATTTCAAAAACCTGGTCCTGTTCGGATTATCCATTTTTGGGAAAGACAAGGCCAGGCATTATAAAAACTATATCGGCTTGCAATTATGCCTGTTTTTCGCCAATCTGAGACTCGATTCCCTGGTAAATTATTTTCGCAATTTTAATCCCAAAAAAGAGCTGGAAAAAATAATCGGCACCATCATGAAAACCCGTTTTATGGCTTTGGATGTTCCCTACCCGGGGTCAGCCCTTGATATTGACAACGCTAAAGATTATGATGCTATGAAAAACCGGTTTGATGAATGGTGGAAATATCTGCAGGAATATAAAGAACCCCTGCCTGTTAGCCCTAAACATATTGAGGTTCCTCCCACGGCTCGCACCGAGAAAGTGGCGCGGCCTTCACCCACCCACTGATCGTTATTCCTGTTGTTAGCAAGGACTACCGGCGCGGTTTGCCCGAAAGATAACCCGTAAAACCCAGCAATCAATCCTAATATTGGGATGTAAATGCTTTTTGGACAGTGAACAAATTATGAATCAGGATCGATTAAGAAATTTTTCTATTATTGCCCATATTGATCATGGCAAGTCTACCCTTGCCGACAAACTTATTCTTGCCACATCAGCAATTCCTAAAAGGGAAATGAAAGAACAGGTATTGGACAATATGGATTTGGAGCGAGAGCGCGGAATCACCATTAAAGCTCAAACCGTTCACCTGAAATACAAGGCTAACAATGGAGAAAATTATAACTTCAACATGATTGATACTCCCGGCCATGTAGATTTTACCTATGAAGTATCCCGTAGTCTTGCAGCCTGCGAAGGAGTTTTGCTCGTCATCGATGCAACGCAAGGCATTCAAGCTCAGACCATCGCCAACCTCAACCTGGCAATGCAACATGACCTGGCTGTCATACCGGTTATCAATAAAATTGATCTGCCCAGCGCAGACCCTGAATTTATAAAAGAACAATTGGAAGATGTGCTCCAGATAGAATCCAGCGAAGCAATTCTGGTAAGTGCCAAAGAAGGAATAGGTATAGACGAATTGATGGAGGCTGTAGTTCGCCAGATTCCTCCGCCAACCGGAGAGGATTCAAAAAAGCTGCAGGCGCTACTCTTTGATGCATGGTATGACGCATACCGTGGAGTTGTCGTGTTGGTAAAGATTCAACAGGGAATTCTTAAGGTAGGTGAAGAAGTTATGATGATGGCAACGGGAAACCAATTCTTCGTCGAGGAATTGGGTACGTTCAACCCCAATCAGGTGCAAAGCTCCCAACTTGGCGTCGGAGAGGTGGGCTACCTTGTCGCCAATATCAAGCAATTGGATCAGACTAAGGTGGGAGATACCATTACTCATGCCAAAAATCCTACCGATAAACCCTTGCCCGGTTACAAAGAAGTCAAACCGATGGTTTTCAGCGGACTGTATCCCATTAGCGGTGAAGACTATGAAGATTTACGCGATGCGTTAAAAAAACTAACATTGAATGATGCATCATTTTCATATGAGGCAGAAACCTCTACGGCCTTGGGGTTTGGCTTCCGGTGCGGTTTCTTGGGATTACTACATATGGAAATAGTGAGAGAGCGCATTGAACGTGAATACAATGTCGATCTCCTTACCACTGCACCCACTGTCATTTATAAAGTCATTACCACGGATGGAATTACGATGATGATCGACAATCCCACTAAATTAAAAGATCAAAAAAATATCGATCATCTCGAGGAACCCTACGTCATAGGAACTATTATCGTTCCGGAAGAATATATCGGGGTAGTGATGGCATTGGTCCGCGACCGCAGGGGTGTTCAAAAAAAGATGGAATACATGAATCCTCAAACGGTATTGCTGGAATACGAACTGCCATTTAACGAAATCGTTCTGAATTTTTACGACCGCCTCAAATCAGGCACCAAAGGTTACGCCTCCTTCGACTATGAATTTATAGATTTCAGGACATCCAATCTGGTAAAGTTGGACGTTCTTTTGAACGGAGAACTCGTTGATGCATTATCGTTGATCGCACATAAAGATAAAGTTTTCTATCAGGGCCGCGACCTGGCAAAAAAACTGAAGGAACAAATACCCCGTCAAATGTTTGAGGTAGCGATCCAGGCGGCAATAGGCAGCAAGGTCATTGCGCGTGAAACGATCAAGGCACTCAGGAAGAATGTATTGGCAAAGTGTTATGGCGGCGATATCACCCGCAAGCGCAAACTATTGGAAAAACAAAAAGAAGGTAAGAAAAAAATGAAAAAGGTAGGCAGCGTAGAAATTCCCCAAGAAGCCTTTCTTGCAGTGTTGAGGACTGATGACTAATAATATCAACGAAGCAGAGGAGAAATCCTTAACACCCAAAAAGAGCATTGCCCGCGAGTATACCGAAGCCATTCTTATTGCCCTGCTTCTCGCCCTGTTGATTCGCACCTTTATTATTCAGGCGTTTAAAATTCCCTCCGGCTCCATGGAAAACACGCTCCTTATCGGAGACCATATTCTGGTTTCCAAATTCTCTTATGGAACGCATATCCCTAACGAAATTCCTTTTCTCAATATCAAATTGTTTGACGATATCATTTTATTTTCCGAAGTTCCTGAAAGAGAAGACATCATCGTTTTTAAATTTCCTAAGGATGAAAGAAGGGATTTTATAAAGCGCGTGATCGGCCTGCCAGGAGATTTACTGGAAGTTCGGAGACAAAAAGTTTATATCAATGGCAAGCTTCATGCGGATACTCACGCCCGCCATACCGACCCCGTTTCAGAAGGTTCCCTGGTTCCCAGAGATGATTTTGGCCCCGTTCTGGTTCCAGATGGCTATGTCTTTGTTATGGGCGATAATCGGGAAAATAGTCAGGACAGCCGTTATTGGGGATTTTTAAATGTTAAAAAAGTTCGAGGCAAAGCATTAATGATTTACTGGTCCTGGAATCGCATTGAAAACTGGGTCCGGTTCGATCGGTTCGGGAAAATTCTGGACTAATCAAGCATGACGAATCCATCCTCATCAATAAAAAAACTACATTCTCTCCTCACTAGCAGCAAGGCCGCGGTCCTGGACTTTGATGGTCTGCTGGCTGACTCTGAACCTTTCCACTACCGGGCTTATAACGAAGTTTTTGAACGTTACGGGCACACCTTGAATAAAGAGGAATATTGGGTCGAGTGGACCTCGAAGGGAAAAGGAATTGCGGGAGAAATCGAACGCCATGATCTCAAACTGGATGTTGACCCTGTTGACATGAGAAAACAAAAGTTCGAGGTCTATTCCCGATTTTGCCAGAGTGGAGAAATCAAACTGTTTCCGTTGGCCGGGAACATGGTAGAAATGTTATCGCTCAAACATAAATTGGCCATTGCCTCAGGGTCCTGGGCCAAAGATATTCGATACATCCTCGAAAATGCTGGTGCATCAGATTTATTCCCGGTTATTCTCGGCAAGGAATCTGCCTCCAGAGAGAAACCGCATCCCGATATTTTTTTAAACGCGGCTGAAAAACTAGGATGCGCCCCTTCTGAATGCTTTGTTCTGGAGGACGCTCTAAAGGGACTTTATGCGGCTAAAGAAGCAGGAATGCCCTGCATCATTTTGCGAAATCCTCTGAATCAGAATATAAACTTTGATGAGGCCGACCTGATTTTTGAAAGCCTGGAAGATTTTGTTTCAGCTTTGAAGGCCTGATATATTTCTCAGAATTGTAGTTTTAATGCTTCTCTTTTTCTAACTCTGCTTTAAACCCGGCAAACACCTGCTGAATGGGAGGAACTAGCTTTTCCTTCAACTCATCAGGCACCCAGTTGATTTTTTCCACAGGCCAGTTTTCCAGAGAATGAATATCGAGACCGGCTTTCTTGTAGGGACCTTCCAAACTTTCCTCAAAACCATAAATTAAGGCGTTTTTATAAACCAGTTCATAAAGGTCGACAATATCTCCGCGATCATGCAGACCTGACAAAAAATGTTCCATCATTTTCGCAATGATCGGGTTGGCATGCTCTTGAAAATCTTCACTGCAGGCATTTTGCAGGGTACGGTAGATAATTATAATATCCTGAAGAAGGTATTTAATTTCTTTTGGGTCTTTGACCTCCGGACCTTTTTTCAAATCAAAAAACTCTTTATATTCTTTGAGGATCCTTACCGTATCGCAAATGATAGACTCTTCCCATGGGGTATGATTCCAAACGAAGAAGGCCCTAAGCCATCTCACCGTTTCGGTAGTGTCTTCCATGTGCAGAGTTAGGCTTGGTTTTGCCGAATTACTGTAGGGAAGGCGGCCACCCCACATATTCAGCTTCAACTCCAACTGCGGTGAAAACGCCTCTTTGAACACATCGCAATAAATTGAAACCAGCTTCTCCAGATTTGCATGCTTGTCCAATGGGGAATTCTGCGGAAGGTTAACGATGCAATAGAGCCTCCAGATGCGTCTTCTTGCCAAGCCGTTAGGATGGGCAATAAGATATGTACCCCCCCAGATTCCTGAGCTGATGGGAACATTAATCTGGAGAGTCTCCTGCATTCTCCTGGAAGCCTCCGTCGCGACATTCTGGTACATCTCGTTCAGGTGGTACAGGTTGATTAAGTTGTCATCCGCAAACACAGGAGTTTTAACTAATTCTGACATACGCCTTCCGCAAGAAACTATATGGGAGATTCAAGGATATCTAATTCTCTCTAAGATCAGAAAATAACAAAAAAAATTCCACCCCCGAACCGGAGGTGGAATTTTCAGTTTAATCCAGTAGCCCAGATTAAATTAATTTACCTGCACCACACGAACGGTTACAGAATCTGTGACCGGTGGGTTATAAGGTACATGGTTGCCCTGTGCAAAAAGGGCCGTAATGGTGTGCTGGCCTTTGGCCAAGTTAATGGTTTTACAGGTAGAACCATCGCCCATGTGAATATGGGTGTCATCCTTGGCAATCGGCTGGCTCAAGTCTGCGGGAATATTTGTATCTATAATCAGGTGATGGTGGCCTTTGCCATCATTCACACCTTTTTTAGCAGGCTCTACTGTATAACCATTGGTGGCCATACAAACTTTTAACGGACTGCTAACATTTGTCAGCGTAGCCGGTTGAGTAATTGTTAGTGCTTTACCTGTGCTGGAATTAGACGCTGTAGTACTTCCAGTCTGACCCGCACAACCCGCAAAAAATACCGCTACTAACAATGCCATAATTCGAGAAATGATCTTCATAAACCCCTCTTGGAAAAAATATTTTTAATGAAAGTGATTTCTTATTATGGATCAAATTCCCTGCAAAATCAATCAAACCTTTCCCCAAAACCCCTATTTAGCCTATATAATTCAATAGTTTTCCAATTTGAATTTAGTATTTTTAGAATAAAAAATTCAAGGACAACCCGAAAAATGCAAGTTATAATCTCCTGATTAAAGACAAACCTTCCACGCATTACTTGTACGGGAGCCAATAATCTTGAAAAGTTTCCAACATCTGCTACTAATCATTTTGCTAAGTGCCAGTATGCTGACAATCAGCCCCGGAGCTGGCCCATCGCATTCTGCGGAGCCTTCTGTCTGGAAAAATCTTGAGAGCGGCTTGGATTTAGGAGTTTTTCAGGCCTCAAAAAAATCTGCTTTTAGTGACTCATTAATCCGTATTTTAAGAGCCGACACCTCATTTTTTGGTTTGAGATTATTAAACGCCTCATCCAAAGACCAGGGTAAACGTCAGTCTGTAAAAGATTGGGTAAACAAGAATGGGCTGGTTGCCGCTATCAATGCGAGCATGTACCAAAAAAATATGATGTCCAGTGTCTCTTTCATGAAAAACCGGCAACACACCAATAACACCTGGGTTTCCAAAGATAAAACCATCCTCGTTTTTGATCCCGATGAAAAAAATTTACTCCCAGTGCGGATCATTGATCGGGATTGCGAAGATTTTAATACGCTTCGAAAAAAGTACGGAACCTTGGTCCAAAGCATTCGCATGATCTCCTGTCATGGAGAAAATATGTGGGCGCAACAAAAAAAAATGTCGAGCATAGCCGCCATTGGCTTGGATCATCAAAACCGAGTCTTATTCATTCATGTTCGGTCGCCATATACCTCTCACGATTTGATAAACATGTTACTTGAACTTCCCATCGGCCTGAAGCAAGCCATGTATGTGGAAGGCGGGGCAGACGCCCAGCTATTCATTAACGCCGGGGAAAAAAAATACGATTTTATCGGCAGTTATTCCACCGGTTCCAGAGAGCATGATGAAAACACTTATTCTAAACCGATCCCCAATGCACTGGGTCTGGTTCGTCTAAAAAAATAGGGGCGTTACAATTTGACAGAAAAAAATAAAAACACAATCCAATGTCGATCCCGTTTACGCATACTTTCCGGAGATTTAATTGCCCTGGGACCGGGGAAAGTAGATTTACTGGAATCAATTGGCAGGGAGGGTTCTATCTCCCAGGCAGCCCGGGAAAGACATCTTAGCTATCGGCGTGCCTGGAATATGGTGGACACCATGAACCGGTGCTTCAAAGAACCTCTGGTCATCAGTGTTACCGGGGGTAAGGGAGGGGGCGGAGCAGAACTGACTCCTACAGGCAAAAGGGTCATTAAGCTCTATCGAGAAATGGAAAATAATGCCAACGTCGCCATCCAGACCGAATGGAAAGCCCTAAAAAAACTCCTCAGTCTGGAGAACCTCCGGGGGTAACTAGCAACCACTAGGCGTGGAGGGGTAAACCAGCCATAGCTTGGTCAAGCTGGAAGAGAGCTATCACGGTTTGAAGAACCTCAGGCTTTTATCTTCCTCCCACCGTTCACCCAAAAAAGCTATTTTCCATTGCCATCGGCGAGTCGCCGGGCAATAATTTCCAGCCCTACGAATTTTATCGACAGATTATCCCCCGCAAGTTGGCTGTAGGCATCTGTTTCATCTTCGTATTCGTGGAAATCAAAATGGGAAACATCAAAACCAATTTGGCGGACATCCTGAATCAGGGTTTCGCAAAAACTATCTTCTATCTCTACCAAAGTTTCTAAGTAACCGTGAGTCAACTTTTTTTGGTACTCCGGGTTTCGGGCACGTTTTAAAATCTGGCATTCCAAGTCGGTGTCCAGAATCAACAGGGAACCCTCCGGCTCCAGTGCCTCTTTTGCCCATCGCAGAAACTGCTGGCGTTCTGCTCTTTGTAAATGGTGCAGAAACTTGCTGACAAGAATACATCCAAAATGTTTACCCAGCGGGCCGTCTGGAAAATCGACATTAAGGACTTCGATATTTTTCTTGCCAGATTGTTTGGCAAAATGGATCAGTCCTTTAATGATGAATGGCATGTTGTCAGCCAGAACCAACCGTGGGAAGTCTTTAGGCCAGTCATGAATTAACCGGAACCCTGCAAGCCCAGTTGCTACATCCATCAGAGGAGCACTCAAATCATGCGGTACTAATTCCATCGGATTATCCCAGGGAAAGTTCTTGGTCTCGGACAAATAAAAGCTATAGCTTTCACCAAGCAAGGTAGTCCATTCCGGATCATTATAAAGAAAGGGGTCATTTTTAATCAGGTTGCCAAGTTCACAGAATAAATAGGAAAGTTGTTCATCAACTTGCTCCATCGGTTGAGATAAAGCGGTGCCGTCCTTGCGAAGATTGAGGTGGATGTGATCAAAGTTCAAATAAACTGCTGGACGCTCATGCTGAACATATATCAAATCTGCCAGATCAATCAATATTTCAGGATAAACCGTGCAGATAAGTAGATTAAACATTCCCTGATTGTGCCGACCCGTCTCGGTATCCGGAAATCCCAACTTTCCATTTAGAAAATGGAAAACGGATTGGACCCGATGAGCCAATTCCGGGGACTTATTATGCTCCAAGCCGAGAAACTTTCGTCCCACATTGGTAAGCAAAGGGAGCTGGTCGGCAGATTTTATAAAGGGGGAAGACACGTTAAACCTTTTCCAAATTGAGTCTAAAGGATTCTTTTATAACAGGGGTGCGGAGGGGTTTCAACCGATTAAGTCATTTGGGGAGAACCCCTGACCAATAGGCGTGGGGCCAGCTAGCCGCATGCAAGGCAGATAGCGATAGCTTATTATGCCGCCAGCACTGTTTGAGTACAGTAACAGCTATTGCTTATTTCCCCAAGGTGTAGCCTTGTTGTACAATTCCCAACGGGCGTAGCCCGGTTAGGGCCAATCCCATCCTGCTCGTCCGAGCAGATAAAATGCTAGGAATAAGCATGGAAGAAAAAATGGCACCGCCTGAAATGTGCTTACATCCATCAAGGAATTTATCGCAAATATTGACCGAAGCCCATAAATAATAGCTAGTACTTGGGCTAGTCTTTTCTTTCCCTGAAGCAAGTAATAGGTCAGCACTCCTAAAAGAAGTACAAAAGCTAATAAAGAGAGGACCGCCGTTAACCCCAGATTGAATGGGGGAATAAAATACATGGCAATAGCAAGATAAACCACGTTCAGACCCAGGAACCCGTAACCTGCTTGTGTAAACTTCCGGGCCCGGAGGTCAATGGCCTCCGCAGGATTTGATTTAAGCTCTTCGTTTTCCATTTTTAATGTAAGATAAGTTTGCGCGTCCATCACTGCAGTTGCAGATTCATTTGCTGTATGCTAGCTTCCTGCTTTTAGTTTAGCATTAAATTTTAAACCCGGTTAACTTCAGTATGCTTCCTGTAGACGAACAACTTAAAGCTATTCGGAGAGGCACCTCCGAAATCATCGACGAAAAAGATCTTGCCAAACAACTTGCATCAGGGAAACCCTTGAGAGTGAAAGCTGGGTTTGACCCTACAGCGCCCGATTTACATCTTGGGCACACGGTATTGCTGCACAAGATGAGGCAGTTCCAGGAGTTAGGCCATGAGGTCGTTTTTTTGATCGGGGACTTTACCGGCATGATCGGCGACCCTACTGGCCGTTCTGAGACTCGTAAGAATCTGACGCCTGAAGAAGTCAAGGAAAACGCGAAAACTTATCTTCAGCAAGTTTATAAAATCCTGGATAAAGACAAAACTACCATTGCCTATAACAGTGAATGGATGAACAAGTTCACTTCGGTAAACATGATCGAGCTAGCGGCACATTATACCGTTGCCCGAATGCTGGAGCGGGATGACTTTCAAAAGCGACTCGCAAAAAACCTGCCGGTTTCTATTCATGAGTTGATGTATCCCTTGATCCAGGGGTACGACTCAGTAGCTTTGAAATCTGATTTGGAGTTGGGCGGCACGGACCAGAAATTCAACCTTCTTGTTGGTCGCGACCTCCAGCGGGCATACGAGCAAAAGCCTCAGATCGTCCTCACCATGCCTTTGTTGGAAGGAACCGATGGCGTGCAAAAAATGAGCAAGAGCCTGGGCAACAGCATTGGTGTTTTTGATGCTCCGCAAGACATGTTCGGGAAAATAATGTCTATCTCAGATGATTTAATGTGGCGCTACTTCGAGCTGTTAAGCCAGGTCAATGCAGAAGAACTGGAAACCATGAAAAAACAGGCCGCATCGGGAGCTCTGAATCCTAAAAATGCCAAGATGAATCTAGCCAAAGAAATCGTTGCCCGTTACCATTCTTCGGAACTTGCAGAAACCGCTCTGACCGAATTCGAAAATGTGTTCAAGAAAAAAAATCTACCGGAAGAAATCCCGGTTGCGGAAGGTTGGGGAGATGATTTACGGGGAATCTGTAATATTCTGAAAGACTTTAAGTTGACCGACAGCACCTCGGCTGCCCGGCGTCTTATTCAACAAGGATCTGTAACGGTAAATGGAGATAAAGTTTCTGATGTAAACCAGGAGTTACCTGGGAATCAGGAATATCTCATCAAAGTCGGTAAGAAGCGGTTTCTGAAAATTCAGCCAGGATGATGAGAAGGTTTAAACCGAATCGGGTTACCAATCCCCATTTCAATATTGCTTTTCACCACAATCGCGGTCGCGGTTTTCTTTTGCGTAGCGATGACCTTAATTTCCCCTAGCACAAAAGGTAAGAGAGGCGTCTTATCCCTCTTTTCCAATGAAGGAAAGATAGGTTCATTGCTCTTTTCAAATATTTGATACCAGGTATTTTCATCAATGGTGGGAACAGTATAGACCTCAAATTTGTCGCCGGGCCGCACCTCATCCTCCCAACCTTTATCGATGTAAATAATATGATCATGCCCGATGGCTATCTTGTCTCTCTTGGTCGCAATAATAAAACCTTCGATGGATTTATTTGTCTCTGAAGAGAGGGAAGTCTGGTCCTCAAACTTTTGATAGGGCATGAGCAGGTTTCCAATTTCTATGCTTTCATACGATTTCACAGCACGGGCAGAAGAATACTTCTCCCCCGCCTCGGTGATCTCAAGCACACCATGAATCAGCACCCGATGCCCAATAGGTTTTCCAGGAGGTTGATCCGCGAATTCCCTGGAACTATGTCCGATCCTTCGGCCAAACTCCGCCTGGGTAAATTCTTCCAGCCTTTCATATTTCCGCCCCGGTAAAACAGGATGATAGATATAACGGTCCAGTGTGTAAACGGTGAACCGGTCGCCTTTTTCTATCCCTTGTCGCTTACCGATATCCACATAAACTTCATCGGGACCCGATGACCCCAGCTTTTGCTCAAACAGTTTGGCAACCTTACCTACAGGATCTAAACCAGGCGTGATGTATCCGGCATTGGCATATTTCTTTTCCCGGACAGATTTCCGATCTGAAGAGTAATAGGAAGTTTTCGCTTTGGAATCTGTTTTCGGATAGGATTGACTACCAGAATTTGCCAGAAGTGTGCCCTTTTCGTAGGGAAGAATCTTCATTTCCGGAGTGATCCCAGCTACCTCGTGTTCGAGAGTTACCTTTAAGTCCTCTCCCCATGCAGACTGGACACCCCACGCGCCGGAAAACAAAACCGGCACAAAAAATAAACCCAATGAAATCAGCATCTTCATAAAAGAACCCCACCAAAAAGTTTAGGCAGTACAAAAAGACCCGGTTTAATTATACTTATACCTCTTTGCTTTCATGCCGGGGTATAAGCTCTCACTCAATTCCCCACCGGGGGTGCCTCGGCAATGAATCAAAAAACATGTTACTAATTGAATACAAATATGTTACCGCATTTTTCCTCAAATTTGCACAATTTTTAATAAAAAGGCCCTAACTTGGCCATCGACTTTGAAAGAAAGGGATTAGCCCTTGACATGGGCTCTCGCCGGTGAAATAATCCTCCAAACCTTCCCGTATTATCTCCGGTTGTCTAACCATCTGTTTTGGTAGGAGTAAGGCGGGATTTTCGCATTTTATAAGATTTTTTTAGGACAGATTCATGAAAAGAACTTTTCAACCCAGCAACATCAAACGAAAACGAGTACACGGCTTCCGTAAACGAAGTTCTACCGTTGGGGGAAGACGCGTGTTAGCCAACCGCCGGCGAAAAGGCAGGAAGCGCTTGACGGTCTAATTGCAGAGAACCTCTGCGGGGAACATCGAGTAGATGCAAGATTTCTCTTTCAAAAAAACCGAACGCCTGGCCAAACGGCCAGAGTTTAAAAAGGTCATGGATGAAGGGAAAAAAAACAGGGTAGATAGATTGTGCATTATCTTTTCCATTCCTAATGAATTAGGTAGGAAGAGGTTGGGGATCATCGCCTCAAAAAAAATAGGAAACGCGGTTGCCCGAAATCGAGCAAAGCGAAGAATCCGCGAGGTTTTTCGCCAGATCAAACATCGCATAGAGCCCGCTCTGGATATCGTAGTTATATCAGGGAAAGACATGGTCACGCTTCCCCACCGGGTGATTGAAAAAAAACTTTCAAACGCCCTTCTAACCGAAAGATGAATTCAAACACCAGACCCAAGGCCAGAGCAATCCATCCTCCATGTTAAACCAGATTTTCCTTAAAATAATTCGTGGTTATCAACGGTGGATTTCGCCCCTGTTTTTACCGGCTTGCCGGTTTCATCCCAGTTGCTCGGAATATGCTGCCCAAGCTTTAGATCGTTACTCTCTTTTCAGAGCAACACGACTAATTATTAGCAGACTTTTAAAATGCCACCCCTATCATGATGGTGGGACAGACCCTTTGAAATAAATTGAAGGCTTAACAAAACAGGATTCGGTCGGAGATTCAACTTGGAAAATAGATTATTGCTTGCGTTTGTTCTGTCTCTGGGGGTATTTGTAGGCTGGGGCTATTTTCTGGCGCAAGTTCAAGGCCCTCTGCCGGTAAAAGAACCGGGAATGGAAGATGTCCCCGTTGATGCCCAGGCACTCCCACCCAGGGCGCCCGGTTCCACACCTTCTGTTTTGCCGCAGTCCAATTCTGTGCAACCCGTTACCCCAATTCCGATTCCGGCTAACCCTTTTCCTGGAGAAGAAGTTCTTATTCAGGTTTCCACCGGAAAATCACATTTTGTTATCAGTAACCGCGGCGGGGTATTGAAACAACTGGAATTGCCAAGATTTAAAAATGATAGTGGCGACATTATCGACTTGATTAACAACCCCGACCACCTGACCCCAGCGCTGGCTCTGCGAGCCAACGACCCTGAGATAACATCCATTTTGCAAAACGCTCATTATGAGGCTTCGACAACTTCCATCGTTCTGGATGAAAGCATTCCTGAGGGAAAGCTGACCCTGACCTTGAACCACTCGTCAGGAATAAAGGTCACTCGAACTTATGTCTTCCACTACAACGATTTCATGGTGGAGTTGGACACGCAAATTTCTGCCCCATCCCTGGCTGCCAGAAACCTGCAATACGATGTTGTGTTAGGACCCGGCATGGGAGGAAAAATTGCATCGCAAACGGATTACATCGTCTTTTCCGGTGCCACGGTATTCGTAAATAATGAACGCATCGAAAACCCCCCTGAGGATATTCACGATACGGTCTACTACAAGGGAGATCTTAAATGGGCAGCTTTCCAAAATAAATATTTTGGGTCTGCACTCATTCCTCAACAAGGAACCAAAGCAGGGCTGGTTCTTAAAGAAAAAGACCAAACCTTTGTCGGACTGGAATTCGAATCCGTTCAATCTTCCGCCAGTGCACAGTTTATGTTTTATGCCGGCACTAAAGAGCTGGAAATTTTGGAAAACAAAGGCCACCACCTGGTAAGGATGATTGATTACGGCTGGTTCGGTAACAAGTTTGCGTTTCTCGTTAAACCCCTTCTTAAAGTTCTGGCCTATTTCTACGGGCTCACCCACAACTATGGCTGGTCGATCATCTTCATGACCATCATCATTAAGTTACTGTTTTTCCCGCTGACCCATAAAAGTTTCAAGTCCATGAAGGGAATGCAGAAGGTTCAGCCTTATGTGAAAATTATTCAGGAAAGAAATAAAGACGACCGGCAGAAAATGAATGCCGAAATGATGGAACTGTACAAAAAACATAAGGTGAATCCAGTTGGTGGTTGTTTGCCCATGCTGTTGCAGATTCCCGTATTCATCGCCCTGTACCACGCCCTGTTCTTTTCCATCGAACTTCGCGGTGCACCGTTCATGTTGTGGATCACTGATCTTTCCGTGGCGGATCCCTATTATGTTTTTCCCGTTGTCATGGGTGCCACCATGTTCCTGCAACAAAAGTTGACCCCATCCATGGGCGATCCCATGCAACAAAAAATCATGATGTTTCTTCCCATCGTGTTCACCTTTCTGTTCATTTCGTTCCCATCTGGACTCGTCATCTACTGGACCGTCAACAATATCCTGACCATCTCCCAGCAATACTACATTTACCACGTTGCCAAGGATTAATCGCTAGGCGTGAGGCCAAATGCTAGGGCTCCTTTTGGCAAGAGATAACTATCTCGGCTTAATGGGCTTTTGCAGTCTGCTTTTATCTGCTAATGTGATGGGCAATGAACGATACCATTACAGCACTCGCTACGCCCCCCGGTGAAGGCGGACTCGGCATCATACGAATAAGCGGCAAGGACGCTTTAACCATTGCCGTAGCCCTGTTCCATTCCGCACCGGGCAAGTCAGAGCTTACTCCGCAAAAAGTGGCATTCGGCGAAATCCGCAATCCGGACACCGGACAATGTGTGGATGAAGTCCTGCTTACTTTTTTTAAAGCCCCAAAAAGTTATACCGCCGAGGATGTCATAGAGATCAGCGCTCATGGCGGAACATTAATCACGGCAAAAATTCTAGAATTGGTTTTAGCGCAAGGAGCTCGGTTAGCCCAGCCGGGGGAATTCACCCGCCGTGCGTTCACCAATGGAAGGCTCGACCTGACTCAGGCCGAAGCCGTCGCCGATGTCATCGAGTCCGCTTCCGACAGAGCGCTCAACTCTGCCCTGTCACAACTCAAAGGCGGACTCTCACGCAGACTCAATACGCTGCACCAAAATTTATTGAACGCGCAGGCCCAGTTAGAAGCCTCAATAGATTTTTCAGAAGATGGGCTCACCTTCGAATCGCGCGACACCACGCAGAAAAATATCCAACAGGTCGAGCAAGAGTTAAGAGGGCTGGTAGACACCTTTCGCCACGGGAAAATTGTTCGAGAAGGAATGCGGGTCACGCTGGTCGGTAAACCCAATGTCGGCAAGTCCAGCCTGCTCAATGCGCTCCTGCAACAAGACCGCGCCATCGTCACCCCCATCGCCGGGACAACCCGCGACACGCTGGAAGAACGGGCACGCATCAAAGATATCCATATCGTCATCATCGACTCAGCAGGACTGCGGGATAATCCTGAAGTGATCGAAGAACAAGGCATACAAAGAACCCGCGCGTCTCTCGAAAAAGCCGACCTGGCATTGGTGATCTTCGATGCCTCCGAACCGCTTGATGACAACGACAAACTGCTGATGAAAGAAGTGGGGGATAAACCAAAGCTGGTGGTGCTGAATAAATCCGACCTGCCCTCTGCCTGGCAGTCCGACCAAATCCAAAATTTTTTAGTAGAAGAACATCCTCTCACCCTGTCGGCTAAAACGCTCAACGGATTCGGTGCGTTACAAGAAGCCCTCTACCAAAAAGCCACGAGCGGAGAACGCGCGGGAGAATCCCCCATCATCACCCGCGAACGTCATAGAGACCATTTGCAACAAGCGGCTCATTCCCTGCACAACGCTGTGAATAGTTTGAGTGAAGGTTTATCCGAAGAGCTGGTAGCGGTTGATGTCTCCCTGGCAATGGATCATTTGGGAATCATCCTCGGTAAAACTTTCGAAGAAGACCTGCTCGATAAAATATTCGGCCAATTCTGCATCGGCAAATAGCCGCGAGCCGGGATAAACCCAACGTTCTTTATGGATTGGTTTTGACTAGAGGAGCTTTATTTTTTTGGGTTCCGCTTTGCCGCATTTTTTGGAAACGATTACGTTTTTCGACAAAATTAATGGCGGCCTCGGATTTGAAAAGATCGAGTGTTTCAGTTTCGTTTTCGTTCACAGGCTCTAACGCCAAATCCATGTATTCCCTGTTTTTCGGGTCCTTTCGAACCTTTCGATAAATCAGACGTAATCGAATCGCAAGCGTGATCCAGCACACATGCTTCCAAATGATTTCTGCAAAAAACTTTGGGTAAAAAACAAAAGGGGATTCAATCGGCAAAGTAGGGCGCCGGTCTCTACGGGATTTACGGCGAAAATATCCGCCTTCGAGGGGGTGGGTTTTTTCGATGTGCACACAACCTTTAAACCAGGTTATTAATGCCATAACCTTGCCCGGGCTGGTGCCTGATGCAATCGCGCGCCTTATAAGTGTTTCGATATGCTCATACGTATAATAAGCTTTCCACGCTTCGCGACAAGCTTCTTCCCAGGTCTCTTTCGACATTTTCGGATGCGCAGTAACGGCATGATTCGCATCGTATTGGTTTAAATCTTCATCCATTGCAATTCCGGCAGTGTGTAATTTCTGATGATCTTCCGAACCGGGAAATGGAGTAAGATAGAAAAATTCCAGCAAATCTACAGGCAATTCTCTCTTAATAATTTCGATGTCGCGCAAAATTGATTCCCGCGTATCGTTGGGGAAACCCAATATATAACCACAACAAGTTATCACCCCCACCTTTTTCCAGGCGAGTAGCATAGTCCTATAATCGGTGATTTTATTCTGCCGCTTGCTAGCACCCGCAAGCGAATCGGGATTAATATTTTCTAATCCAATGAAAACTCGTTTGACACCAGCACGCTTGGACTTTTCGACAAAGTTTGGCAATTGGTTGCAAAGTGTATCCACTTGAAGGGTAAAGCCAAGTTTCATTTTCTCGACTTCACGCAACTCAATAAACTTATCTAAAATTATTTCCCAATCTTTGTTTCGCGCAAAATTATCATCGGAAATAAAAAACGATTTTATGCCTTGCTCGACATTTTCACGAATTATATGTTCAATGCTTTCGACCGAGCGCTGCCTTGATTTCTGACCTTGCACATTTATGATCGTACAAAACGAACAGGTAAAAGGGCAACCGCGTCCGGCGTCCAAACTCGTTGTTCGACCTGCCGTGAGACGTATTTTCTCTGTCGGAAGAAAAGGCATTTCGACATTATTGATGTCTGGCAAATCTTCTAAAAAGTTATAAACAGGTTTTAGTTCATCGTTCACCGCATCCAACAATACTTGTCCGAATCGACCTTCGGCTTCACCTGCAAATATTGATACGCCAATGTCTAACGCCTTTTGAACGTAAACATCGCGCTCCTTGATCATCGCCATCGTGCCCGAAACATGAAAACCACCAATAGCAACTTTGATTCCCCGTTCACGCAAAGGAATAGCAATATCCAAAGCATGCGGAAATTGATTAGATTGCACACCGACAAGCATCAGCATCCCGTCGTCTGCACTTTCTATAAGAGAAGCAATTTTTTTCGAATTGATGTGGGTATTTGCTTCGTCAAAAGCATGAATTTCCAATTCAACGTTTTTTCCTAAAACCTGCTCCTTATTGCAATCCAACGCTGAACCGTAAAGGCAAGCCAGTGTATTTGCTGGCATCGATGAGCGAAACCATTGAATCACGTAACCCTCATCGTCATAGTGCGAAGGCTTGAGCAGAACAATACTGAATTTTCGTTTTTTGTTTTCCAATTTTTCTCAGGGTAGTGTGAGGAATGGAGAACCATTTTCACACATTATTACCAACATAGGTGAGATTTAAAACGACGTGAGGAGTATTTGACTCTTTCCAACTCAAATATTTTCAAAACCTTGCATAAATAAGCAGCGGAAATACTAGTAGACATGGAGTTTGGCATCGCTTCCTGTGAAAAATAAGGAAACACCATTTAAGCTCTCTTTTTAGGAGGAGGGGTATTAACTGCAGAGTGCGCTATTGCAGTTGCCCCTGCGGCTAGCAGTTAGACCATACCGACGGCGGGGTGTTGCATTTGCTGGCGCTGTTCTTCGGTGACTTCGAGTTGCGGGAGATGATTCGATCCGTATTTATCGATGTAGAGGAAGATGTATTCGCGGACGCAGGTTCTTAGATCCCATTTCGGATTGTGCTTGCGTTCGAATCCGTCAAACACATCTAAAGCTTCCTGAATGCTGAGTCCATCTTTGGTGGTGAAGTAGTAGTCGAGTGCCAGATCCCATTCCGGATTTTTGTAGTAAGTGAGGCCATACTTCTCCGGCTCGAACGCTATCGGGCTATATTTACCCAGAACGAAGGTCATGAATCCGAGTGAGTGAATGTGCGCTGAGTTTTTCTCGACGAAGGCTTTACTGTCATCGGCTTCTGCTGAGGTCTCTCCGGGGAAACCAAAAAATCCCATCAGGTGATTCCAGATCCCCGCTTCGGACGACATGCGCAGATTGGTTTCGATGGCACCGAGTTCGGTGGCTTTGTCCATGAGTTTGAGCACGCGTTGGTTGCCCGACTCATAACCAAAATGCAGATATTTGCATCCCGATTCCGCTACATCTTTCCAGACCTGTTCTTCCAATAAAGATTCTTCGAACCGCATATGTGTGGTCCATGCGATATCGAGCTTATCATCGATCAGCTTACGCGAAAGTTTCTGGAACAATGCCGGGGGATAAGACTCATCGGTAAAATGGAAAAACCGGGTGCCATATTTTTCTTTAAGGAATTTGATTTCTTGCACAATGTGATCGACCTGTTTGGTACGGAACCCTTCGACGTAACCCTGAAAATGGTCACAGAAGGTACAGCGCCCCCAATAGCACCCGCGCGTCGCAAGATAGGGCAGGATGAGATTGGGCACAAAATATTTTTCCAACGGCAGTCCATCAAAATCCGGCGGAGGCAGTTCGGCCAATGCTTCGGAGCAAACTTCTTTATTTGTGTGGATTCCCGTGTCGTCTTTATAGATGAGGTTAGGCAGTTGTGCAAAGTCCTCGCCGCTTTTCACCGCCTCGGTCAATTTGAGGTAAGCCGACTCGCCTTCGTACACCACGGCGGTGTCGAACCACTCCCACAGCCCTTCCATCTCGGGCAGGGTATCGCGGATACGGGTGATGATGTTCCCGCCCAGAGTGATATGCGTTGTGGGGAATTCTTCTTTGATCATTTTGCAGAAGGTGAAGGTGGCGATAAGTTGTTTTTGTTGCACCACCGAAATGCCGACCATTCTAGGGCGTTCGCGCTCCATCACCGGTCGAATCAACATGCGGTAAACATCGCGATAGACATTGATCTGGTCGTCATCGACCGCTTCCAGAATTTCTGACGACATGAACGGTTTGTAGACGATATCGGTTTCTATCGGAGGAAAACAGATTTGCGCCGGATAATAACCGAGCGAGATCAGCGACATGGTCTGGTGCAGGCAGTTGGTGGCCCACTCCAGCTGATCAATATCGTAAAAGGTATTTCCGCGCAGGATTTTCTTGGCCTTTTCCACATCTTCGGAAAACTGTTGAAACAATTCCGGGGTGCAGGTGAGCAGCTTTTCCAACAACTCCTGCTCTTCTTCATCGAGGCCACGCTTTGGTTCCATTTCCTGAAGGTAGCTGCGTTCGCTATTTATGCGTTGGGCCACATGCTCCAGAAATTTGGGACTGAAAAACAGGTCATACATCTCAACATTGACATCGAGTTGTGAGACCTCATGACCCGCCGGGCGCAGAACCGAGGCCAGTGAAGGCAGGCTCAGGTAAGGCTCGGAAGGTAACCAGTCCGGTGGAAATAAAAGTAATGACCTCATATAAAAATGATCTCTCAGTTATTCAAAACTTTTTTCAATGGCAATCAGCCGAGACAACTTTTTGCTAACAGACGTGATATTTAACCTTAGACTTCGTGCCCCGAAGGGGTAAAAGCTTATTGCAATTTGCCTCCCCTGCGTTATGTCCCCCTCATTTGCCTTCATGCCCCGAAGGGGTACCAAGGGGTTAGGCTCGGCAAAGGACTTGCTCCTCTTCTTCTGCCGGGGGCTGTTTGCCACCCAGAGATTCTTTGCCAAACTTATCGAGATAAAGTAGAAAGTGTTCCCGCGGTAAAGTTCCCCAAATATGCAGGGTTTTAAAAAACTCTTCTGCCATGCTGATGCATTCGCTGTTCATCTCCCCCGCCTCTTCTCGCGACATACCTTCTTTCGCGACAAAATCCAGGTTCATAGCTATATTCCGATCTGGGTCATCAATAATGCGTTCGATGGAAAACTTTTCCGGATACTGGTAGCAACTGGAATCGCGATTCAACAGGAACACTCCCGGCCCGAAAGAATGGATGGAATCCAGATTGTCCCGAAGAAAGTCGATGGTCTCCTGCGCCTCCGGGCGGGTTTCGGTGGGGAACCCGAAGAACAGGAACGAATGGTTCCAGATTCCCGCCTTATGGCTCTTCATCAAAACGTCTTTTTCCACTTCCTTGGTAGTCCCTTTATCGATGAGAGCCAGCACCCTGTCATTGGCGCTTTCCAGCCCGAACATCAGGAAAATGAATCCGGCTTTTTTCATTTTCGCGAACAACTCACCATCCATCACTTTTTCAAATTTCAGCAATGCCAGAGAACGGATTTCTACCCCGCGTTCTATCATCAGTTCCGAAACATCGTTGAGCGAATGCGGGGACACCGCCTCATCGGAAAAGGTGAAATATTTTGTATTGTATTTTTTCATCAGCACTTCCAGCTCATCAACCATGGCATGGGTTTTCTGTTTACCGTATCGATGTCCATAAACGAAGCTATGTGTGCAAAAAGTGCACTTGCCCCAATAACAACCTCGGCTCTGTAAAACAGGAATGATCGGATAAGGAGATAGATAGCTATGCATCGGCAGCCCATCAAAGGTCGGGCCGGGAATTTCTTCAAACCTGAGTTCCACCCGTTCCTTGTTATGCACCACTTCCCGCTCTTCCAGATGGATCAAGTTAGGCACGGTCGATAACGCGTCTCCGGCTTTGAGTGCGGTGAGCAATCTATGCATAGGCTCTTCCCCCTCAAAGGTGACAATACTGTGGCAGAAGTCATCAAAAAACTCAGGGTGACCGATCAACTGGCCGGCGTTAACACTGAATATGGGACCACCCAGGGTAATATGCAGGTGCGGAAACTTTTCTTTAAGTTGTCGAGCCAGGGTCAGTCCCGGAATGATCTGCGAAATTCCTATAATGGAAATGCCGACTACATCGTAGTCCTGCCAATTTTCACTCGGAATCAAATTGCTCTCATATAAATGAATGAAGGGATTGGTCTTCTTGTCTCGGGTAGCTTCATGCGCCCTGAAGGTGGACTCTTCCGCGCGGGTTCCGCTTTCAAAGGTAGACAAACTGAAAACCGCCGGGGCGTGCGCATCGGAGACCAGTTTCAGAGCAGATTTAATCACCATATCCGCCTGCTGATAGCTGGGAAAATCGAAAAACCGTTCCGGCGTTCTGAGAACCGATTTGGCCTCCTCAACTCCCGCAATGATTCGGTCGGAAAATTTTAATCCCATCGCCAGCACATCCAGATGCGACTTTTCCTTCATCGACAATGAATCCTGGCTTTTGAGAGATTCCATACGTTGAGACATCAATTTTTCAGCATTTTGCAAAAGCGGCGCCGACAAAAAATGCTCGTAAGAAGCTATATTGAAATCTCTTTGCTCCACATCCCAGCCTTTGGCCCGCAAATAGGAGGTCAGGTAGGGTGTGCTTAAATACGGCTGAGTGGGATACCACTGCGCCGGAAAAACTAATAAGGTTTTCATGATGGATTAAATGATAGCATTTTTACTCTCCCAAGCCCAATGAGATAATAATTGACAACAATTTTCTGGAAAGTATAATTGCCTGTTTAAACGACACATAAAGCTTTTACCCGTAGGAACAAGCGAATTTAGCGGGACAAGGCCATCCTGAAACCGGGTTTTCCCAATATAGCAAAAAGGGCAAAAATTTCACTTTTCCCCGTGATATTTTTTTGATGGGGAGCAATGAAATTTCCCGTACATATTTTTGTCCATAAAGAGGTTTGAACATGCTCAGAATAAATCTTAAGTTTTTGATCGCGTTGAATATTTTCCTGGGGGTAGCACTTTGCGCCTTCCCTGTATTAGCAAAAGCGATCAAAGCCACTGAAACTGAAATTTCCCTGGTCGATGGAGTCGCCGTAGATAAAAAAGGCAATATTTATATTTCCATGCGCGATCACAACATCATCAACCGAGTAGACACCAATGGGAGGATGACCCGCTTTGCCGGTACGGGTGAGTCCGGGTTCAGCGGAGACGGCGGTAAGGCCACCGAAGCACAATTGAAAATGCCCGCAAATTTAACCTTTGATAGAAAAGGCAATCTATATATAACGGATCGAAACAACCACCGGGTAAGAAAGGTGGATACGCGAGGAAATATCACCACTATCGCAGGCAATGGAACCGCTGGTTTCAGCGGTGACGGAGGAAAAGCCACCGAAGCACAACTCAATCTGCCTTCCGGAGTTGTGGTCGATGATAAAGGGAATATTTATATTTCCGATCGTTCCAATGACCGAGTTCGCGTAGTCAACAAGAAGGGAATCATCACTACCTACGCAGGCAATGGAATAGATCAGTTTAAGGGTGACTCAGGCCCTGCAAAGAATGCTTCCTTGTCCAGGCCTTTTGGATTGGCCCTGGACAAAAGGGGAAATCTTTATATCGCAGATCGTGGAAATAACCGCGTTCGAAGAGTTAATGCTCAGGGAATCATCCACACAGTTGCCGGGGATGGCGGCTTCTTTTTCATGGGTGACAACGGGCCTGCTTATCGCGCCAGCATAGCCGGACCAACTGGGGTAGCGGTGGATGACAACGGCATCCTGTATATCGCTGACCGAAACAATAACCGGATACGCGCAGTAGACACTCAAGGAATGATCCGTACTATAGCAGGAACCGGGCAACAGGATTATAACGGGGATGCTGAAGTCGCCCGCGATACCAATTTACATCTGCCCTTTGGAGTTGCTCTGGATCAGAATGACAAACTGCTGATCATTGACCGGTCGCATTATCGCATTCGCCGGGTAGACCCAAAACGCGGAAGCATTGAGACCGTTGCAGGGAATGGAGTGAAGATGTTTGCCGGAGATGGTGGCCCTGCCGCCGGGGCAAAACTGAGCTTTCCTCACGGAATCGCCGTAGATAAAAATGGCAACCTGCTTATATCTGATAAGGGGCACTACCGGATTCGCCGGGTTTCAAAGGATGGAACCATTAATACCATTGCTGGAAATGGAATCCGAGGAAATATCGGCGATGGTCTACCCGCGCTGAAAGCCTCCATCTACGGGGCTACCTCCCTGAAGCTGAATAATAAAGGAGAAATATTCATCGTCAGCCCCAGCGGTTTTACCAGTGTCATTCGAAAAGTCGATGAAAAGGGAGTCATGCGCAAAGTGATGGGCACTGTTGATAAGGTGTACCTGGATTCTATTGCCCAAAGTAAATATAAAGGCAAGGTTCAAACCGGGGAACTGGCAATCATCACCACATTTTCAGACATCGCCTTTGACCACAAAGGCAATATGTTTATCTCTGACCGACTAAACCATCAGATCCGCAAAGTTTCTGCCCAAGGCAAAATCACTACCATCGCCGGGACAGGAGAGTCTGCCTACTATGGGGATGGCGGTCCGGCCAGAGAAGCCTCTTTTCGAGACCCTAGTTCTTTGACCACTGACAAGGAAGGAAATCTTTATATTGGCGATGGAGCCAATAACATGGTCCGAAAAATAGATACTAAGGGCGTTGTCAGCACTGTCGCGGGAAACGGCAAACATGAAAACTCGGGAGATGGTGGACCTGCTTTGAAAGCAAGCATTAAAAATATCGACTACCTGGCTATAAGCCCGGCGGGAGAATTACACATTGTTGGAATGAACTCGCATATCGTGAGAAAAGTCACCAAAGACGGTAACATCGTCGCTGTGGCGGGCAAGGGCTATCAAGGCTTTTTTGGCGATGGCGGCCCGGCAACCAAAGCCATGCTAAAAAGCCCTACTGCAATCGCCTTCGACCAAGCAGGGAATTTATACATTTCTGATATGGGAAACAGTCGTATCCGTAAAGTAGACACCAACGGAATCATCACCACCTTTGCAGGAACCGGAACTTTTGGGTGGGCGCAGGATGGAGAAACAGTAGAAATTTATTTTCAGAATTTTCCTTAACCGGCCATTGGCTGGTGGCTACTGCAATAGCTTTCGCTGGCGAGAAACCGTTTTTCTCGGCTCAAGAAGCTCTTGCTCTATGTCCTCCCCCTGATAAGGGGATTGAGGCTTTTTATAATGAGCAACAACTTGTTAAGCCGAGAGCATTATTGCTTGAAAAAAACTTATTGCCCATTGGGTCCAGCGAGTTATGCTCATCACTTGCCTTCATGCCCCGAATGGGGTATCACGCTGGCGGTAATTTTTGGAGATTTTAAATGAAACAACCTAACTTTGTAACAGGATTAGTTTTAGTATTTTCACTGGTGTTCAGCAGTCAGGTTCTCGCGGCAGAAACCGACGGTCTTGCTGGCATTCTCAAAAAAATAGACAGTCTGACCTGCACCCAACCTGAAAAGCTTCCGGGGTTTTACGCTAAAAACCTGGTGATAATGGTCGATGATAAACGTGCCTTGTTGGAAAATAGAGTAAAGGACTATCGGCAAATGATGTCCGACTTTAGAGATATGAATTGCCAGACCCAGCGTCAGGTTCTCAGCGGGAAAGTGGGCAAAGATGTCAGCTATGTTCTGGTGGATGAAATTATCAGCATCACCTCCAAATCAACCGATACCGATGAGCGACAACACAGCGTTTGCAGTTATATGTTTGTTCGGGAAGGGTCACAATGGAAAATATCTCTTGAACATTGCTCCAGTCTTCCTGATTACAGCATAGGACCCGAGGACGATGCCTTGTACTATTTCCATAATCCAGTTTACTGATTCCTCTCGCGAGGGAGACGGATAACAGAGGCAACAGGTTCGCCCCTCTGCTCAGGGTGCAAAGGCAAAACAGAGTATCGCTGGCTCATTGACTCCACCTCTCTAGCATATCTGGTTAGAAATTTCTGGAGCTACCCATGAAGAAACCGGCAGAAAAAATTATTGCACATGTTGATCCGGATCTTCGCGATCTGATACCCGGCTATCTGGAAAACCGCCAAAAAGATATAACCACCATAAAAAAAGCACTCAGTGCGTCTGATTTTGATAAAATCCGGGTGCTGGGCCACTCCATGAGAGGATCAGGAGGCGGCTACGGTTTTATGCCCATAAGCAAAATCGGAGAAGCCTTCGAGAAAGCGGCAAAAAAAAATGACCCTGACCAAGTTAAAAACAACCTGGCCAAGCTTTCAGACTTTCTTCAACGGGTAACTCTGGTTTATGATTGATCTTTGTTCTTCCCGATCATATAAATGGCTAATTATAACTTCACGTTCTCCTTTACCCTTTAAACTGTGTTGAAACTTAGCAAGGGACTCATCGTTTTTTTTCTCGCCGTTACGGGAGTCTGCTCCGTTTACGCTGGAGAAAAGGACTGGACCTTTTGGCAAGAACGTTTTTCACCTTCACCCCAAACAACCTCGGTTGTCAAAGAAGTTCATGTCACCGCAACATTGCCGGATTATCCCTGGGTTAAAGTTTCTGGATACAAAAATCGACCTGTAGAACGTTGCATAACCTGCCACGATGGCATTTCCAATGTCAGTTCTTCCCATCCACCTGAATTCGGTTGTTCTGTTTGCCATGGGGGTGAGCCTGAATCTTTAGATAAGGAACAGGCGCACGCTACCCTGATTTATGACCCCAAAGCTGGAACTGGAAAACGGAATCCTTCGAGCCTAAGTGTGGTGGAACAGTCCTGCGGACAGTTATATTGCCATGCAGGTCACGCAGATGAAGACAGAAACCATGTCGCCCGGGTCAAAAAATCCATGATGAATACTATGGCGGGTGTGATCTCTGGATTAAGATACCAATGGGCGGGGCAAAGCCAAAAAACAGCGCGCTACGGCACCCTGTCAATTTCCGATGAGGATGGAACCGTTCCTCACAAAGAGGGTGCTCTGGATAAACTGGAAGAAATTCCATTCCTTTCCACCATGACGATTCCTAAATCCACTTTAAAACTATCGGTCCCCGTCTCCCGGCACCCGGCGGACCGTATTTTGCGGCAGCAATGTTTCCAATGCCATCTGGATTCGCCACCCGCTGAAGGTCAGTACCGTTCACAGGGATGTTCTGCCTGTCATTTTGAATATTCTTCCAGTGGACTCTATGAAGGCAACGACCCCACAATTTCCCGCACAAAACCGGGGCATGCCCGGTTCCATAAAATTCGCACCATTCCTGCACGTTCCACCTGTGTTCAATGCCATCGCAGCTTTGATTTGCAAACTCTCGGTTCTGCATCCGAACCTCAGGAAGAACCAGACTCGTACGAGGAGAACGAATCGGAAGAAATTTTTGGCCCCCTTCTCTCTGAATCAGATATGACCAACAAAATTATTCGCCAAGAAGAAGAGCCTGTCCAAGACTCTGAGGTCATGGAGGATATAACCGAGCCAGTCGAAATTCCCGCCATCGTTAATCTGACTAAAGATCCCCCCTTGTATGTCGGAAAGGGACAGGTCAAGAATGATGTGCATACAGCCAGAGGGATGGACTGCATGGATTGCCATACACAACTTGATATCATGGGTGATGGAAATCTTTATTCCAAACAACATGAAGCCGTAGAGATTCGGTGCGAGACCTGCCATGGAGACAGTCGTTCCTACCCATATATTTCGCAGATTGTGGATCCTGAAGATTCAGCAATCCGGGTCAGCAAACATTATAAAAATGGTTCAAATAAAATGGGAGATTGGATGGCGGTTTCTGAACGTAACCGGAAGATGACCAATGTGAAAGTCCAGGATGGGCGTATGGTTACCATTGGAAAGCAAACTGGGAAGGCTCATGAAATCCCTTTAGTGAAAGATCTCCTCGATGCTCATTCCATTCCTCAACACCAGTCCCGTTTGGAATGTTCTGCTTGTCACGCACGCTGGGTAGTTCGTTGTCCAGGATGCCATCAAAACCTCACAACCGGCCAGGACCCACTTCAGGCTCCGCTCCCCCTTTCCCATTCGCTAGATATCGGAGAACCGTCGCTGATGATCGGCCCTCGAGGCAAGGTAGCACCCATGCTGACCCAGCCCAAAAGGCACTTGACCATTCTTGATGAAAAGAAAAACCCTATTCCCGTTCTGGGACAGATGGGAGCAAAACGGGGCCATTATCAGCAGTGGACTTTCACCAATCCTCATGGCACCTCGGGGTCCAACCTGGCTTATGCGCTCAACCCACATTCCATTCAAAAACAGGCTCGTTCGTGCACCAGTTGCCATTTGTCTTCCAAAACTTTAGGATTAGGAGATGGCGACCTTAGGATAGGAAAAAATTCCACAGGAAAAAATGATTTTGTGGAACCCTTGAACCGTTCAGATATAATGCGGAAGGCCTCCCGGTTCGAACCACAAACCAAGGTATCCATGCGAGGTGAAACCCTTGCAGGAACCCATCAGCCAAAAGCCCGGACATTTAATCAGGAAGAAATTAACAGAATTTTAAGAATTGGAAACTGCATACCTTGTCACGACAGTTATAGTGACCCCATTTACGAGGATATCAAAACCAGCTACAAGTTTGAGAGCACTCTGGATCACCGTCGATTGAGAGAAAAAATATTGGATGCGAGGCAAATTCCGGAATGAATCGTTTTTTAAAAATTTCAGCTCTGCTTATAGTGACAGCAAGCTTTTGGTCTTTCCCTTTCCTGTCTTCAGGACAGAATGTAGAAAGTAATAACCCATTCGGATTTGTTTGGGATGAAGACCGCAAGGATCCTCTGCCGTCTTCACCCCCTGGACCTGAAAAGAAACCAAAGGGACTGCTTGACCTATTCAATCAATTCAAGGATGACTCTCAACCTGAACTCGAAAATATTACAGAGTCGGAAATCGAAAGCGATACCTCAGCAGTTTTAGAATCCAAGAGCATGGTTCAAGTTCCCCAATCGATTCCCAAAAAAGATTATGACGCGGCCGATTTTGACGATCCTTTTTACCGGGTTCGGGGTTTTCAGGGAAATACAGAAAAGGTTTTGCAGCCCGGCACCACTTTGGATGGAGTCCAGTTTCAAAACTATGGGGATTCTGAAAAGTTTATTGAACGATTTTATCGTGAGTCAGGGTTTTCCATTGATAAGATATTTGGCAAAATTAAGTACCTGGAAAAAAGAGGCGGATGCTACACCTGCCATCAAGGCATTGAAGAAATAAGCTCCAACCACAAGTTTTCCTGCGTTCGGTGCCATGGCGGAAATCGCAGGGCACGTTCTCTACCCAAAGCCCATAAAGGACTGGTGTCGAATCCATCCTCCATGGAGAACGCTCCCAGATTCTGCGGCAAATGCCATGACAACCATGTCAAAAAAATCGGACGCTCATCGATGGCCACTGCTAAACGCATCATCAACATCACCCGTTTTGGCTGGGGCGCGCAGCCCGAAGATGAAATGCCTCATTCCTTATACCCCGGAGAACAGGAACAACCTTATCCTCCCACGGGAGAGGAACATGCAGTAGATGGCTTTCTTAAAACCAAATGCTTGAGATGCCATTTGGATGCACCCGGCCCACACCGGCCCGGGGATTACCGGGCAACGGGATGTTCTGCCTGTCATATGGTCTACACAAATGACGGGATTTCTTTATCACACGACCGAGCAATTCAAGCACTGCAAAATAATAATAAAAAGCAAAATCGGTTTAAACGAAAGTTCGCCAGCAAGTCCCTGAGCAATCGTCGGGGTTATCCCCTGCTTCACAAATTCACTACCGCCATACCCAGCACCCAATGCGAACATTGCCACAATAATAATGGCGTAGGAGAAGAGTATGAAGGCTTATTCGCCAAGCCTTCCCGGCCTCGCTCCACTCCAAAATCCATCAGCGATGAAAAGCCAGTTTTATATGGGAAAGAACATGAGTTCCTCGTTCCTGACATTCATCGTGAAAAAGGCATGCATTGCATCGACTGCCATATTGGGGATGAGATGAAACCTGAGATTGAACCGGAAGCCCTACGCTCCGCAGTTCAAATTCGCTGCACCGACTGTCACGGAACGCCCTCGAAAAAGCCCGAGGGATTACTATTGATTGAATCAGATGCAAAAACCAAACAACTATTAAAGAAAGCAAATTTGAACCCAAATTTGAGAAAAAAAATCCGGGCAGGAGATACCGTATTAGTGAACTCCAACTTCTCTCCCATGATGCATATCAAGCAAGCAAAAGACCAATGGGTTTTATATTCTAAAGTAACAGGAAAGAAACATATCATCCCTCTTCTGAAAAATATTGAACCCTCCGTTGCACACCAGATTCCAAAGCATATAGATGAAATGGAGTGTTCAGCTTGTCATGCCAGATGGTCAGCGGGTGAATGGGGAATGCATCTTATACGTGAAAAAACATTCGCTCCGGAAAAATGGAAAAACTGGAACCTGTCTGATCCGGACCTGCAAGAACAACTAGAAGGGAATGAAACGGAAGGAATGATCAACTGGCTCACTGCAAAATCGCGACCCAACAACATCGAAGGAGATCGTGTACCAGGGTACTGGTGGTCCGTGTTTGCAGAGACGGGATGGTCCGATCTGATAATGGGTAAAAATAATCGCGGGAAATATTCAATTCTTAAGCCCCGTTACCAGTATTTTATCACCGATCAAAGCAGTCCATTGGGGCTTCCGACTAAACGCGCAGAGCCTCCATTGACATTAGAAGGAGGACCGGGCCTAATCTGGACCTCCTATTCCCCACATACTATTCGCAAGACCGTGCGCAGTTGTGAGTCCTGCCATCAAAACAGGTTGTCCGCAGGGTTAGGCGACCCTCTACGGCAGAGCATTGAAAATGCAACTTCCTTTATGGATGAACTTCGATTTAATAATGGAGTTCTCCCCCGGTTCCAACTCAAGCAGGGAGTGACGCAAATTGGGGAGCCTCTGCAAACCGCTTTGCCAAATGAAGAAATTCGTTTTCTCAATGCAGAAGAAATTAATGCATTACAGGAAACGACAGATAGCTATCGGGCATACCGTTTCCTCAACCTTCGAGAATTGAGTTTTCCTCGCTTGCTTTCCAGGCATGAATTCCCTTATGACAGGAGGCATCGAGCCCAGGAAAATATCATGGGACAACCACCACTACAGGATGACCTATATTATAATGTGGAAAAAAATCAGTTTGTAAAAGTGGCGCCCGAGATTCCTGCTGTCGACAATTCCCAAATTCAAGAGAAAGTCTCCCACCGGGAAACTGCTCCTCAAGAATCCGCACCCCCACAGGGAGAAATCGGGAAGAAAAATAACATCATAGAATTTTTATACGATATTTTCCAAGATGTCGAAACACAACAACCCGAAACTGATGAGCTACCCCTGGAGCCCTTACCGAACCATGAATCCTTACCAATCTTTGAACCATGATCCAAAGAATTCTCACATTATTTTGCCTCGGTGGACTGCTTTCCCTCTCTCCACTCTCCGCTGAAGCAAATGTTCTGGAAGAAAATAACTGTGGCTCCTGCCACCGATTGAGCAGTGAGGATACTGATAAAACTTTTTCCGGGCCAGACCTGTATTATGCCGGTAACAAGTTCCAACCAGAATGGTTGAGGGAATTTTTGAAAGAACCTACCGTCGTCCGTCCCGCCGGATTCATCACCGACCCTGGGTTTCTACAGGGAGCTTCTGAAAATTTAGACCCTCACCCTTCTTTTCCAGATGAAAAGGCCAACGTTTTAACGAAAAGCCTTCTGGGGTTAAAAATTTCCGAACAAACACCGGTTGTCAGGAATGCTTTATCGAAGGGACAACGCGCAAAAATAAAATATCAGTTTGAGAGAACTTTCGGATGTATCTCCTGCCATCAAAGTCTGAATCTTGCAGGGAAAGTCCGGGGAGGAATATCAGGCCCATCCCTGGTAAACGCAGGCAACCGGCTCCAGGCCGACTGGATAGCAAGCTGGCTTCAAAAACCGGAAACATACATGTCAAAAAGTCGTATGCCTCTATATAAGATGGAATCCGATACCCAAAATCTATTTGTTCAATTTCTCATGACGCTAAAAAAGGAAAACATAAAATAACCGAATGATTAGAAACAGCAAAATTATTCTCGCCGGAATTGCCGCAGTTTGGGTCGGATTAGGCGGATGTGGGCAAAACCCAGAGAAACAATCCGCAGTTCAACTCAAGCCTCCCATACAACAAGAGGTTGAAGAAACCCGTCCGCAATTTTCGCAACCTGTGCTAGCAACGGTTACAGAAAAAACCCGAAAAAATTATCAGTGGTATTGTGCCCAATGCCATGGCATTGAAGGAAAAGGAGACGGTATCAATGCCAAGCTTTTAACGGTACCTCCCCGCAACCATACGAAAGCCAGTTATCTGGAAACCCGTACCAATGAGCAACTTTTTGAAGCCATCAAGTTTGGAGGACTTTCAGTCGGTCGGGCTCCCTGCATGCCAGCCTGGGGACATACTCTAGATGAGGAGAGCATCCATTCTCTGGTGCAATACATTCGTGAGTTATGCCAATGTGAAGCTCTCTAGTACCCCTCGGGGTATGAAAGCAAGTTAAGAGAGATATCACATGAGTAATGACGCTGGACGTCGAATGTCACAGCTTCACGCCTAGGGGTGCTATAATCATTTTTTTCTGATAATAAGGAAGCCCTTTTCTCTCTAAAACTAAAAAAGTGAGATCCAATTATGATCGAAGTGATTCCATTCAATGGCCTGCTTTATGACACCGCCACTCATCCTCTCATAGAGGTCACTGCTCCCCCATATGATGTTATCGCTCCCGCACTTCAGGAGTCTCTCTACCAAAAGAACCCGCATAATGTTGTGCGCCTGATTTTAGGTAAGGAGTTTTCCACCGATTCCGAAATGGACAACCGCTACACCCGTGCCGCAGACACCTTTCAGCAATGGCTGGAGGAGGAAGTTCTTGTACGGGACTCCCAACCTGGGTTTTATTTATACAGCCAGGAGTACGAGTTTGAGGGAGGGAAATTCTGCCGGACAGGTTTTTTTGCCCGCGTTAAAACTGAAGCATTCGATAAGGGCAATATACTTCCACATGAATTCACGCTCGCCAAGGCCAAGACCGATCGCACCCGATTGCTCAATGCCTGCCACGCCAATTTCAGCCCCATTTTCGGTTTATATTCAGACCCCGAAGGCAATATCGATTCCCTACTCAAAGGCGAAGGCAACATTGAACCTTTGTCTGTCATTGATGACGGCAGTGTTGTACACCGCATCTGGCGCTTGAAGAATTCTGCTATATGCCAGGAAATTTCAAACCAGATACGCGACAAAAAAATATATATCGCCGACGGTCATCACCGTTATGAAACTGCTTTGGCTTTCTCTGAATCAAATCAGGACAAGGTGGAAGATTGCTCCCATGTCATGATGTTTCTGACCAACATGGATTCGGATTCTATGTCAATCTTCCCCATTCATCGTGTAGCTAAAAGTCCGGAACCGTTTGACCGGGAATCTTTTCTGCAAAAAGTCGGAGAATATTTTGACATTGCCCCCTGGTTTGGCCCATTAAATGGGGCTGAAGTCAAATCCCGGCTAAAAGAACTGGGGAAAAAGCAAATTACCTTCTGCGCATATATGGGAAAAGATCATACCTACATTCTGACAGTTAAGGACCCGAGAAATGTTCTCCCCCTTTTAGACAGCAACGAGCCCAAAGACATGCAGGTTCTTGATGTCACACAACTCCACGCCATCCTTTTTAGGCACATCCTCAAAATCGACACACGGGAAAAAGACCAGCAACAGTATGTTTCTTACAAAGTAAATTCCGAAGAAGGGATGGCTATGGTAGATAAGGGCGAATACGATGTCGCATTTTTCATGAATCCAACTCTCATAGACCAGGTACGTAATTTGGCCGAGAAAGGAATACGTCTGCCACAAAAAGCCACCTTCTTTTATCCCAAACTTTTATCTGGACTGGTCATCAATAAGTTCGGACCATGAAAATAATATCCACGGAGTTTATAACCGGGGCCGTTTCGGCCAAACAATACCCAAAAGGAACGCTTCCCGAGTTCGCTTTTGTCGGTCGTTCCAATGTAGGCAAGTCCTCCCTTATTAAATCCTTGCTCAACCGGAAAAAGCTGATACGGATCAGTTCCTCCCCCGGGAAAACCCGTGAAATTAATTTTTTCAGTATCAACGAAGCTATGATGTTTGCCGATCTTCCAGGTTACGGATTCGCCCGAGTCACCCCAGCGCTACAAAAAAAGTGGAAAAAGATGATCGAGGAATACCTAACCCAACGCGAACCTCTCACCGCTATTATATTTATCGTTGATATCCGGCGTAAGCCGACCGAATTAGATTTGACCCTGAAAGAATGGCTGGAAGAATTGGATAGAAAATATATCCTGGTGATTACCAAGGCCGACAAGCTTTCTTCTTCGGAGCGCGGTAAACAGACCAAAATAATCAAAGCCGCCTTCATGGGGAAAAATGCCCTGGATTTTACTGTCTATTCCAGTAAAGACCATATAGGAAGAAAAGAGCTCTGGGGCCAACTGCAAAAATGGGCTCGAGAAGATAAACATCAGGTCACTGAAAACAATGTCGATTTGTGAACACCTGCGTGTCTTGAAGGAAATATAGATTTATGCAGCGTCGGATTCAAAAATCCCGTGTAAATTTCCTGATAAATGTGAGTCTTGTCATCGTAAGCGGTTTAATTTCACTGTTTCTTTTTGACTGGGCTTTCATTAAGTATGAAAACACCTTTCTTCAGAGCTCATCCAAGGATATTCGGGTTTTAGAAAATGAGACTTTCGATTTAGCTTCCCTGGGTTTTAAAGAAAAAACCGTATCCGCCTCTAAAAATCCCGATACCATTCGAATATTAAGTATTGGTGACTCCTTTGCCTATGCGGCCGTTCCCACACCCTATACTTACAGTGATGTTCTCGAATCATATTTAAATCAAACGGGAGAAGGCCATAGTTTTGAGGTTGTCAACTTAGGAATACCTGGCATTTCATTTCCTGAATACCTGGCTCAATTCAAATTCTGGTCATCAAGACTGGATTTTGATGGAGTGATTTTTAATTTTTATACGGGAAACGATTTAGTGGATATGGAATGGGTGCCCTATTCCAAGAAAGAAGAAATCAGATTTAAAAATGGAGAATTCTATATTGGAAAAGGCACCTGGGTACCACGCCTCTATCCATTCCGGTTCCTGGATTATGCCAAGGCTTATTATTCCATGTATGTACCCAAGGCGCGGGAATTCCTATCCTCTGATTCTCAGACAATAAAAAGGGCTGACCTGTTCGCCTGGCCTCTTTCCAATATTTTTATTTCGGGTGATGGAAATCTGAAGCTTCAGCCTTTTTACATCAAAGCCATGCGTCGCGCCTCCATTGCTTACAGGCTAAACACTTTCGAAAAAACTAGAAATGGCTATCTCTGGTTATTGGCGGTGATGGATTTGGCTCAACAAACCATCGAGTCTGGAAAGTTTGCCTTGATCCTTAATTCTCCGTCCAATCTGGCATTTTCAAAAAATATTCAGGAGTTGATCAGTGAGTTGGAAGGTATTCCGGAAGATACTTTAGATCCGCATTTGCCAGGTGCCGTGGTAGCTTCCTTAGCTGAAATGCGTCAGTTTAAAGGAGGAATTATAGATCCTTTTGATTGTTTAGCAAGCTATGTGGAGGCCGGCAAAGAATTATACTTTTCAAACCATAGTGATACCCACTGGACCCGGGACGGCAACGAAATTATGGGAAGAATTTTGGCGGATCACATTTTAGAGGATTGGTTAAAGTTAAAAAGAAATGAAAAATTTTCTACTTGTTCTGATGCAGAGCTTTCACCTGAAAAGAAAATGTCAGGTGCAGACATCACCCAATCTACCTATAAAGCCTGGCTAGCGGAGCAGCCTTAACAACTATGAGAAAATTGAGGCGTAGAAGATCAAACAAAAAAAACCCCTTCCCTGAAACAGGAAAGGGGATCGGTCCACGCCCATTGGGAACTTGGAAAAGCCCATCAAGCCGAGACAACTTTTTGCTCGCAGACGTGATATTTAACCTTTGCTATCGTGCTCCGAAGGGGTAAAAAGCTATTGCCATCTGCCGCTGACCGGTTAACCCCAGAGCTCATCCGGAACTTCCAACCGATCAACTTTTGTACCCTGACCAATATGCTTATCAAGGATTTCATCCACATCTTCCGGCTGAACTTTTTGGTACCAAACACCATCTGGGTAAACAACAACGACAGGGCCCACACCACAGGGACCTAGACATCCGGTATTGGCAATCATGCATTTTCCAAATAAGCCTTTTTGTTCAATTCCCATAGAAAGCTTCTCAAAAATGGCATTGGAACCGCTTTCTCCACAGGATCCTCTAGGATGTCCCGCTGGTCGGCTGTTTGTACACACTAAAATATGATAACTTGGTTTCGGCATCAATGAATCTCCGTTCAGGTTTGATAAATGATCCTCGCCGCAAGCGGACAGGTATTCTAACTAAAGGCTTATTTAAAAATACGTGGCAAGCCACGGAAAATAATACCCACTTGTGGGATTAAAATCCAGAATGCTACATTAGATGTTAGACAATGGAAATAGTTTTTTTTAAATGACAGATTTCAAACAAAAATTAGATGAAAAGCAATGTTCCTCACATGGGCGTTTTAATGGGGACTATTTGAAAACCTGCCTGGAACCCATCGTTAAAGAACCCATTTCCCGCCTTGAGATCATTACATTGAAGGGTGATGCATCGGACCGAAGTTATTTTCGGGTTAATTATTTCCTCAATAGTCGACCCAAAGAAAATCCATCAATTGTCATAATGCAACTTAAAGAGCCTGCCCCAGAAAAAGAACCCGACTTCAACCGCATGCAAAAATTCCTGTCACATCTAGATATGCCGGTTCCAGAAATTTTATACTACGATGCCAACCAGGGTCTCCTTTTTCTTGAGGATGGGGGCGACACGCATTTGGCGGATCTGGCCCAGAGCTCCCCAAAGAACATCCTTGTTTGGTACCAGAAAGCCATAGAACTTATTGTGGCCATGCAAACCCGCGTAACAAAAAATATGCGGCCCTATTGCCCTGCCTACTCCTTGCAGTTCGATGTTGAAAAATTAATGTGGGAAATGGACTTCATGATAAAACATTACATCAAGGGCTTCCTGAACCAGGAATTAAAGCCAGATGTCGAGACGGAAATCAGAGCTACACTGACGGGGCTCTGCCAAACCCTGGCCGAAGAAGAGAAGGTTTTTGTTCACCGGGACTATCACTCAAGAAACCTGATGGTCCGAAGGGAAAACCTGATGCTCATTGATTTCCAGGATGCCAGAATGGGTCCTCGCCAATATGATCTGGTTTCCCTTTTAAAAGATTCGTATATTGTTCTGGAAGAAGAAACTAGAAATGAATTGCTGAGCTATTATCTCCATCGCATTGAGCAGGAAGGGGGTCGGAAAATTCCCCGTTCCGCTTTTCTTAAAATTTTTGACTGGATGTCGGTACAGAGGAATTTAAAGGCCATCGGCACCTTCGCATCTCAATATATGGAACATAAAAATGAACGATACCTGGAATACATTGACCCCACTTTGCGGTACATTCTGGATGTGATCCATTCCCGTTCAGACTTGGAACCCCTCGGCCGGGCTTTAAAGCAGGCTATACCCGGGCTCAACACAAGCTCTTGAAACACAATTAATCTGCCATGATGATTCTCAAGAAATATGTTTTATTCCAGTTCGTAAAAGTCTATCTGCTCACTACAGTCGGGTTGATTGGGATTTATTTGCTCGTTGATTTTTTCGAGCGTTTGGATGAATTCGTATCAAGAAATGCACCGTTCATTGATCTCGTTTCTTATTACCTTTACAAAATTCCCTTCATAGCCAATTACATGGCGCCTCAGGGTGTGCTTTTGGCTACTGTCATCACTCTCGCCTCGCTTGCTAGAAACAACGAGTTTACGGCAATGAAAGCCTGTGGAATTAGCATAACGGGGATCACATTTCCAATCATCGGCGCGTCAGTTTTTGTTGCCTTATTAGTGCTGGCCAACAGCGAGTTTGTTGCCCCCGTCACCAGCCAGAAAATGAATTATATTTTTCTCTATAAGGTTCGAAATCAAATGACCTACGGGAAAGTTCCCGAAAAAGACCTCTGGCTTAAGTCCAAGGACCAATCTATTTGGAGTATAGATTCCTTTAATCCAAAAAGTTCCAAACTTCATGGGGTTATCATTTTAATTCCAGATGCGGGTTTCGGAATTAAACAGCGCATCGACGCCCGAACAGCAACCTGGGTCGTTGACAAATGGAACTTTATAGATGGTTACGTTCGCCAATTTGATAAGGACGGATTGGTGTCCACCGAATACTTCGAAAACCGTTCGTTTCCGGTTTCTGAAATCCCGTCCGATTTTGCCAAGGTGAGTAAACTGCCTGAAGAAATGAGCCTGCGAGAAATGTATGCAACCATTCAAGTTGAGGCACGGGAAGGTAAGGACACCTCGCAAAAGTGGATCGAGTTACACCGTAACTTATCCTATCCTTTCATCAGCATAGTCTTAGCCTTAATAGCCATTCCCTTGTCATTAAGGTCCAGCAGGCATGGAGGACTCCTGTTTTGTGTGGGGGTAAACCTGGGAATGGGGTTTGTATTCTCTTTCTTGTACGCCATCAGTATATCTCTTGGCCGCGGCGGAACCTTTGGCCCCATCCTTGCAGCTTGGGGTCCCAACGTACTGTTCACCGCCCTTGGATTTTATTTACTGCTCACTCTGGATAGTGAAAAAGCTTTCCCGATTTAAAGTCTCATGACAAAAATCGCTTCCATTGATATTGGCTCCAACACCGTTCGACTTCTGATTCTTGAATCAGACGGGAACCAGAAATTCAAGACTCTGGCTTCCCGAAGGGAAATCACCCGCCTCGGCGAAGGGATGGATACCTACGGGAAACTAATGGAGTCGCGAATGTCCGATACTTTTTCAGCTTTGTCCAGGTTTCAACAGGACTGCGTCGATCATGGGAACCCGCCTCTATTCGCTGTAGCTACCAGTGCGGTGCGAGAAGCTTCTAACGGACAAGAGTTTGTCCGCCAAGCCCTGGAAAAAACAGGCATCGAAATTGAAATTATTTCCTGGGAAGAGGAAGCCCGCCTTACTCTGGAGGGAGTGTTCTGGAAAATACCGCATGAAAACCGCAGAATACTCACCCTTGATATTGGAGGCGGTAGTACCGAGTTCATCCTTTCAGAAGGAAAAAATATCGCGGGCTGTTGCAGTAGTTCATTAGGAGTTGTTCGCCTGACAGAAAAATTTATCAGTCAGCATCCGGTGGATGATACAGAATATAAAAACCTGACCACACACTTAAAAAATGAATTGCTAACCATCCAGAAAAAACTCTCGTTGTTTATGCCACAGGTTTTTATTGGAACAGCAGGAACGGTAACGACACTTGCCGCTTTAAAAGAAAATATTTATCCTTATGATCCCGATAAAATTCATGGGGCGATATTATCCAGACAGGAAATCCACGCCCTGAATCAGGATCTGAAAAGAAAATCTCTCAACGAACGGCTGGCTTTAAAACCTCTTGAGCAGGGACGAGAGGATTTGATCATTGCGGGAGCCGCACTCGTCCTGGAAACCATGCAGACGTTTCAATGCGATCCATTGCTCGTCAGCGAGTACAGCTTGCGTGAAGGAATCATCCTGAAAGCCTTGGGGTCCACGGCTTCTTGAATCGAACCTCATATTTGCCATAAAACCCTGACTAAATAGACGTTGAAGGCCAATAGAATTTGACTTCAAGGGTCATTTCAGATATGGTTTTTGCTCATCATGACTACTAAAAAGAACACAGCAAAAAAACTGGTTTCCATCAAGAAATCTCCGAAAAAGCTAGGGCATCCCATGAAAGGCCGGGATGTCATTGTTAAAGCCCTGGAAAATGAAGGGGTCAAAGTTATTTTTGGCTATCCGGGTGGAACTTCCATGGAAATTCATCAAGGGTTGACCTTGACTAAAAAAATCCGCATGGTCTTGCCTCGCCACGAGCAGGGCGGTTCCTTCGCGGCGGGCGGCTATGCTCGCTCTACGGGAGAAGTTGGAGTCTGTATGGCGACATCGGGTCCCGGAGCCACAAACCTGATTACTGGAATCATTGATGCCAAGATGGACTCCATTCCAATTGTTGCCATCACGGGTCAGGTCGCAAGCACATTGCTAGGCAGTGACGCATTCCAGGAAACAGATATCATGGGTGCCACCTTCCCCTTGGTCAAACACAGTTATATGATTCAGAATGTTGAAGAAATTCCGCGCATCGTTCATGAGGCGTTTCATATTGCCCGGAGCGGCAGGCCCGGACCGGTTCTGATAGATATTCCTAAAAATATTCAACAGCAGGAAGGGATCGCTGATTTTGACGTTTCATTCGATTGCCCCAGCTATAAGCCCAATTTAAAACCCTCAGTACTGCAATGCAAAAAAGCAGCTCATACTATCCAAACCGCAAAACGTCCGATCATTTATGCGGGGGGTGGCATTATCAGTAGTGGGGCTTCAGAAGAACTGCGCGCCTTTGCCAAGAAAACCGGCATCCCTGTAACCACTACCGCAATGGGTTTGGGGGCGTTTCCCTCCAACGACCCGCTTTCTTTGCGCATGTTGGGAATGCATGGAGCGGTTTACGCCAATATTGCTATCAACCATGCCGATCTGGTTATTGCCATGGGAGTAAGATTTGACGACCGAGTCACCGGTAAATTGGCAGAATTTTGTAAAAATGCCCAGTTCATCCAAATTGATATCGACCCGACAGAAATTAATAAAAATATCACGATCGATGTCCCCATCCAAGGTGATGTCAAGCAGGCGTTAAAAATTCTCACCGGTTATGTGGAGCCTAAAAAAGATATCAAGCCGTGGGTAAAACAGGTGAACGAATGGAAAAAAGAATTCCCTCTGGAATTCGAGCTTAAAAAAGGAGAAATTGTCCCGCAATCTGTAGTCAGCGATATCAATAAACTCGCGGCTAAGGATGCTATTTTTTCTGTAGGTGTCGGCCAGCACCAGATGTGGGCGGCTCAATTTCTGGATTTTGACATGCCCAATAACTGGTTATGTTCATCCGGTTTAGGTGCAATGGGATTTGGACTGCCCGCCGCGATGGGAGCCCAGGTTGCGTTTCCAAATCGTCAGGTGATCAACATTGAAGGAGATGGAAGTTTTCTGATGAATATTCAGGAACTGCAAACTCTGAAAATAGAAAACATCCCGGTAAAAAATATTGTTCTCAACAACGCCCACCTGGGAATGGTGGCCCAATGGGAAGACCGTTTTTATAAATCCCTTCGGGGTCACACCTTCATAGGCGATGCAAATTTTGCTGAGGTAGCGAGTGCTTTTGGAATTAAATCGGAGAGCATTTCCGATCCTAAAGATGTGGTTCCGGCATTAAAGCGTATGCTCAAACATAAGGGGCCTTATGTCCTGGATGTTAAGTATCCCTACAATGACAAAAGCCATGGTCATGTTATGCCCATGATCCCGTCAAACCACACTTATCTGGACACCTGTCTGGATGCTTCCACCTCGCTCCGCGACTATTGGAAAAAGAAAGGCCTACTCGAAGACGAGTAGCCTACCCCCCGTGGGTGGCAGAAAAGATTGGCTCTCCACCCTCACCTTAGCGCTTCAAACTATATTCCAGATACGTACGTTCAATATTCGCATCCAACCAGTCCAGGTTTTTCCGGTCATTATATTTTTTCTTTAAAGCCGGCCTTACCACGTCCTGAGTTTCCTTGAGAGACTTGCCCTGTTCCAACTGTTTGAGAACCATGCCTTTTAGATTAAGCATATAATCTTTCATTGCCAGGTACACGGGCTTGCCGCCGGGATTACCATGACCCGGAATATATATTTCCGCATCCAAATCACCCAGATAGGTCAGGGCAGAAATCCAGTCCTCTATATAGGCATCCCCCATGTATGGAATTTTGCCGTTAAAAACCAGGTCGCCGGTAATAAGAGTTCTTAACTCCTTAATATAGATAAACAAGTCTCCATCCGTGTGCCCGCGAACATGGATCAACCTTAAATGATATCCTCCCACGAAAATTTCCATCCTTTCCTTAAAAATCATATTAGGTGGAGTGATGGTGGTCTCGTCCATTCCGGGAATTTTCATGGTCTTGAAAAAGTCCAGATGATCCTTGCCCGAAGAACCCATCAGGCTCTTGCGAACATTTTCGTGGGCAATGATGGCCCGACTATCTTTGAAAACCTGGTTACCAAAAGTGTGGTCTCCATGATAATGCGTATTGATCGTATAAAGGATGGGCAGGTCTGTTCGCTTGCGAATTTCTGCCAAAACCTTGCCAGCTTCTTGAGGAGTAACCCGGGTATCAATAACAACGACTCCCTCAGAGGTAATGAGAAAAGTGGTGTTAGAATCTACTCCATCGCCATTCACAACGGTAAAAAGATTCTTCCACACCTCAATAGTTTTGGAACCCTCCGCACTACAGATACCTGCCAAAACGCTAACGAAGAACCCCACACCAGCCAGCCATCTCAATCCCTTTAATGCCATATCGATCCCCTGTTGTTTTTATACTCAGTTATGGAAACGGCGCATGGTAGCATTTCCCTCTTTAACCGACAAGGGAGAGATTAAATCAGCATTTTCGGGCGCTCCGTTCAAATAGGGTCACAAAACATGCAGAGCTTATAAGTCGCGACCCTCAATGCCCTGCCTGCATTTCGGGTATAAACCTTGCCCCCCTTTAACCTATTGATTATTTATGTTAATTTAGTGGAATGGATGACTTAAATAAAAAGAAATACGATTTTCTTTTGTTCCTTTTAGAAGAAGGCGACGCCATGGTTTGTCTCGATGCGAGACATACAGAAGTCGATGTGCCGGCCAGCCATAAAAACAATTCATCCCTCAATCTGGTATTTAATCTTAGCTTTAGGCATCCGATTGATATAACCGAAGAAGGGATATTCGCTTCTCTGGCCTTCAACGGCAGGCCTTATAAATGCTCCCTGCCCTTTGTCGCAGTTTGGGCCATTTATGATCCCAACATGAAGAACGGGCAAGTGTGGGAAGAAAGCATCCCCGAAGATATGAACCTGGCAGAGCAGGTGCTGGAAACGCAAAAACCCCTGACCAAGCTGAAATCGGTGAAACCCAGCGGCAAACCCCAGCCACAAGTTCAGGAGCCCCAATCTGGGGAGCCCAGTTCTGGGGAGCCCAGTGCTGGGAAGCCCAGTGCAGAAGAGCCCAAAGTTGAGAAAAAGCGCGACCGCAACCACCTTCGCGTCATAAAATAAATCATGCCCTTTACAAAGATTTAGGGATAGATTAAACTCTCTCTCTGCAAGATTTGGGATTTAAAAAATAATGGTGGGCGTAGCTCAGTTGGTAGAGCTCTCGGTTGTGGTCCGAGTGGTCGCGGGTTCAAGCCCCGTCGCTCACCCCATTTTTTGGCTACTGCCAATGTTGCCATCCTGCGTTATATTCTTCAGTAGCTGTAATATTCCCATCTATTATCTTCATGCCTCGCAGGGGTTCCTCTTCAAAGCCACTGGTTCCCAACTCTAATCAAGGTATAGCCCTTTCAAAGCCCCTACTTGTAAAATCGCTCTTAACTAGATATTATCTGCTAAAATTTCTTCTAAATCGAAATCAGGATATTCCAATGAATCAAGAAAAACTGAAAGCCTTGGCTAAAGACCTTAATAAGGAGCCTCCCAGAAGTCCGAGAAACATGCTGGGAGGATATGTCATCCTCTCTCGCTGTTTAGACAAGTGCCGATCTTTTCTATTAGGGATTAACGGCGAATACAACTTTTGGCCATGCTCCTTGTGCAGTTATCTGGAAGCATTTTCAGGTGTGGACCATGACGAGTTCAAAGAGTTTGTAGCTACAGGCGCAAATGATGATGCGGTTGCAAACTGGTTTGCATCCAAGTCAAAAGTTCAGGATAAAATGAAAATAATTCATTGGAATAATAAAATGAGGGATATGCGAATAAGTGAAATGGATGATGATGCTCAAGAATACATGGAATCTTATATTCCAAAATATGTTCCCAATCACCGTCCCGTTTATGTTTTGTTTGATGTTTATGATTTAGAAGAGGGACGACTATAAACGAGAAACATTTTTTTCTATTTTGGAAAGGTGAAATATAACGTCCACTACCGACCCAAAGCGGACATATAGAAGGAACATCTTTAACCTACAAACGTTTTAAATCATCATGGACTGGATAGAAGTATTCAAATTTGGAATCGATGTTCTGGGACTCCGCCTGCCGAATTGAAACCTGGCAACCCGAAATGGGTGTAAAATAGAAGAAAGAAAATGGCGATTCAGTCTGAGTAATAAAATCTTTGAAACATCACTCTTTAAAATAAAAATTTTATATCAAGTGGCGAACCGGGAACAAATTACACTTCTCAAGAGTTCCATAGCGAGATGGAATATCTGGAGAGATAGCAATCCGCACATACAGCCCGATTTTGATCGCGTTGACTTCAATGGCATTAACCTGAGCAATGCCAATCTCAGAAAAGCTAATTTTCAAATGGCCTTACTCAACGGCGCCAATTTGCAGGGCGCGAACCTCACCAAAGCCTTTTTCGCCGGTTCGGATTTGCGCGGCGCAAACCTCAGCGAAACCGATTGCCAGGGAATGAAGTTGAATGACGCAGATTTAGAGGGATGCATCTTCCGGCAATCTAACCTGAGAAATATCGATTTCAGTGACCGAGATCTTCGCGACATCGACTTCAGTGAAGCGGATCTTAGAAAAGCCGATCTGCGAAAATCTAACCTTGAAAAAGTAAAGTTCTTCAAAGCCGATCTGCGAAAGACCTTGTTCACGGAAGCCAATCTTACAGAGGCGTATCTGTCTTCGGCGTGGATGCAGGGGACCGACCTGCAACGGGCCAACCTAAGCAAGGCTATCTTCCGTTATACCATCAACCTGACCCCTGCCCAGATCCAATCGGCAAAGATCGATCGCAATACCAAAGTTCCTCAATACCTGAAGATCCACTGGACTTCTGAAACCGATTTCCATTGCGAAGAAAAGTCAGGATAGACTGTCGACCATTTGGTCCCGCAGAAGGTTCGGTAGGAGCGATTGGTAGCCTGGGAGAAGATTCTGGCTAAATTTCCAAAGCCGATTCAATGGTGGAAAGCAATTTAATAGAATTGATAGGAAAAGTCAGGGTGTCAAAAAGTTTATCGAGATTTGTTAATTCAGTTCCCTCGTCCTTTTTGACAAATGTTACAAGCGGAATACCGGCTGTTTCAGGGTTGTTTTTTAATTTTTCAATTACACCCAAGTCAGCTTGATTGTCTGAGCTTAAACCTAAAAAAATGAGCTTAGGATTTTGGATAGAAGCAAGCTTAAGTCCTTCCTGGCTGTTTTCTGCAATGGACAATTTGATAAAGGGTCGCGGCATCATTATATTCTTGAGTGTTTCAACAACCTCATCTTCAGGGTTTATATATAGGATATTCAGACGTTCTATGTTTTTCGATGAAAGGTCTTGATCATTGCGCCCCTTGATAGATATCGGGATTGAAGTCGAAAAACAACTACCTTTACCGAGTTCACTTTTTACGCTCAGGCTGCCACTCATTAATTCAATCAGGTTTTGACATATATTCAATCCGATTCCTGTACCCTCAATTTTAGTTTTTTCTGCTCCCAGCCGATTAAATTTTTCAAACAGGGTATTCATTTTCTCTTCCAGAATTCCTGGCCCGGTATCCCGGATATCAATCCTTACCTGACTGCCGTCTGTCGTTAAACTTAGAGTCAGAGTTCCTTTCAGGCTATTATATTTAATTCCATTCGAAAGTAAGTTGAGTAGCACTTGTTTGAGTCGCAGGGAGTCTGCCAACACATATAAAGACTCATGACCTTTAGTTTCATCTATAATTTTTATGTTTTGTTTTTCCGACGTTGGGCGGATCAGAATAAGGCTTTCCTGGATAACGGATATAAGATCAATTTTTTCGATCACCACCTTTAATTTCCCAGCTTCTATAGCAGACAAATCTAGAATGTCATTGATTAACTCCAGAAGATGATTGCCCGCCTTAAAAATCTGATTCAAACTTTCTATCGATTCTTCGCCCAAGGGTTCATCCGAGTCTGTGGTCATTAACTGGGTATAACCAAGAATGGCGTTCAAAGGGGTCTTCAGATCATGACTCATTTTTGCAAGAAAATCGGATTTTGCCTCATTGGCTCGTTCTGCAGCATCCTTCGCTTTCATCAGGTTATCTATCAGGCGTGTGTTTTGATCCAGAAGCATTTTTCTTTCGAGCGCGTTGGAAATAGCGGTTAAAACGGTCTCTGCAATATTTTCATCTTTAATAACATATTCGTTTGCCCCTAGCTTTAATGCATCCAGGGCAACAGAGATTTCTTGATTTCCAGTAAGAATGACGATGGGAATATCTTTGCCAGATTTTCTAAGAACTTTGATTAACTCCAGACCGTTCATTTCCGGCATCTGGAAATCCGATAAAAGCAGGTGAAAAGAATCATTGATGGTAGCTAGAGCCTGATTCCCATTCCCTGCTGTTTCGACTTCATAGTGGTTTTCAGAAAGAATGCTGGACAATATGCTGAGAATCAAGGGATCATCATCGACAATAAGAATTTTTTTTCTACCCACCGGAAGAGAATTTTCCTCAGGGTTATTTTGTGAACTCGATTGCATAGTCATTTGATAATTATAAACCGAAGATTCCCATTTAGTATTTAATATTCTTGTCGTGTCAGTGGGTACTTGTAAAGTCTACTCAAGCCATTTACTATTCGTAAAATAATCTCTACAAATTCCAAGCAATAAATGGATAAAAAAGAAAATCTCTCAACCCACAAATGTCCAAAGTGTAAAGAGGAACAGCCTGTTTCGGATTCCTGCATTCATTGTGGAATCATTTTTTCTAAAATCAAAGCAGCGCCAGAACCCTCCAAACAAAAATCGCCTCCACCCTCCACTCCTCATAAAAACATAGGTGAGAATATATTTTTTTGCTCCATGTGCGTTATTTTTGTTTCGGTTCTTTTTGCCAGAAGCATATATTTTTTGGAATTCTCTGAAGATTGGGATATTTATTTCAGAATATTGATGTTGCCTGCAATGGGGTGGCTGACTTTTGCAGCTATCCCCCGTGCCGCCAGTTTGCTTAAAAAGTTTGAGGATGGCAGTGACACAAAATGGGGATTGGATGGTTTCGAAGTCTATAAGAAAAAAGCCATCTTCGTTTTTCTTACCCTGGGCTCAGCGATGCTTTTGTATGTTTTCTACGCTGTGCTCAGTGGCAGTGTGGAATGTTTCTCTGGCAGGAACCGCACTTGCCATGAAATTTATGATTCGATTGCTGATACCAGAGAATTTTGGGCCACCATCTTAATTACTTATTTTGTTAGTTTGATCCCTTTAACCGTAGGCTATATGGGCTGGCTAATTAGAGGCGAACGGGAATAAAACTTAATAATGATTTTTATTTATCAAGAGTCAGGTTCGGGTGAATTAAATCCGGTAGGGTCTCGGGGTAGCCCTTCACCTGTCCCCGTAAATGCATATAAAAACTCATAAATAGGAAGCGGGAGTTGAGTGGCTACACCGGGCAAAAACCTCATCAAAAAATTCGTCGCCAACCAAAATACAAGCAGCATCATTATGAGTTCTATAAACATTTGCATGTACTTATCCATGGCCCATTATAACACCTTGTTGTTATCAGGTTGTAAGGCCACCTTCCCTGGCAATACACTGCCCCACTCCAACCCTCAAAACTTCTCATTTTTTCATTAATGCGGTATTCTTCACCTATGCAAAAGAAACCACTAGAATGGTTACTAAGGACGAGAAACAGGGAGCATTGTCATTGAGTCAGTCAAAGTCAGAAGATAATTGGTTGCAGGATTCCTTGAATGAATCTACTTCTGAAGTATTTCAGATGACACGGGAAGAAGTCCGGGAAATAAAGATATTAAAACGGAAGGGCTTTAAAGAATTTGCAGACGCATATTATGAATATCTCCAACTGGAAAAAAAAGAAGGCTCATTGGATTACACTCTGAAAGAGTATTGCGAAGAAAAAGGTATTAAATATCGGTTCCCGAAATGATCGGGGATTTATACGACAGGCAGGCTTTTCTTAAAGGTTTCCATCAGAACCGTTGCATAAGAAGGCTTTTCCCGAATCAGTTCATGGGTATAACCTTTTTCCAGATACTCAGACACCCCTTCTAATTTTGACTTATCAACAGACTCCAGACCTGCAAACCCCATGCTCCAATCCTTGAAGTTTCTTTCCGGAACGGTTCCGTCATAGACCAGGTGCAGGCCTTCATACCGTTTATCTTTACGGATAGTATCCAGCAAATCAAAAATAACCTGCTTCTCTCCTTCTAGAATCTGCATAAATTCTTTGGTCCGTTTCTGATAGACAAGCAGACCCGTGACATCCAGGCGGGCATTCTTTTCTCGGGCCACCTTCAACATATCCAAGATGTCTTCATCAAACATTTCTCTTACTGCCATACTGCAATAAAATAGTTCGTGCACTGGACTCGACTCTTTTCAAGGGAGAAAATATTTTATTATTATAACCGAAAAAGCCTCTACTATCACAAATGACGGGATCCCAGCCCCAACGCGTTCAAAACTATCGATTTAAATGTTAGGATCAGAAGTCTCGATTTTTGCAATAACACAAACTTGCCATTGTAGGGAGAACTCCAATTGAAACGGATATTGTTTTTGGGTTATGGATTGTTCGCATACGCCACCTTTTTAGCCGCATTCTTATATTTAATCGGGTTCATGGGGAACCTGTTGGTTCCTAAATCGATCGATTCGGGAGTGGAGGGAAACCTCGGGACTTCATTGGCGATCGATTTCATTCTTATCCTCGTCTTCGGACTTCAGCATGTGGTTATGGCCCGTCCAGCCTTTAAGGAATGGTGGGTCCGATTTGTTCCCCGGCCCATCGAACGAAGCACGTATGTACTCATTACAAACATAATTTTTTTCATTCTTTTCTGGCAATGGCAACCAATCACGACAGTGGTTTGGGACACAAGCGGCGGGGTTTTGGAGCCGACCCTATGGGTGTTGTTCACTTTGGCGTGGGGGCTTATTCTGGTTTCCAGTTTCTTGATCAACCACTTCGATTTGTTTGGGTTGCGTCAAGTCTATTTATACTGGAAGGGGGAGCCCTATACGTATCTGAAGTTCAATACGGTGGGGGTTTATAAATATATCCGGCACCCGTTAATGGTAGGCTGGATTCTTGCATTTTGGCCCACACCCGTGATGACCGTCGGGCATCTGTTGTTCGCTGTTATGATGACTGCTTATATTCTCATCACGATTCCCTTGGAAGAAAAAGACCTTTTGCATTTTCTCGGTGAGGATTACAAGAATTACCAGCAACGGACACCAAGATACATTCCATTTTTTAGGAAATAACATATGTGAAGAGGTCACTTCCTGGCTACAATCCAGCAAGGCAAACCAAACTTTTAAAAACCTATAACTTTTTACTTTAGCGCTCTTTCTTTTGGTATAAGTAAAGTATTTAGCTGGTAGAACTTTACCGATTACGGACCAACTAAAATTTCAACCACCCTTCGAAAAAAAATGCAGACCTCCAAAAAACTACTATTTACAACATTAGCCGTGTTTTTTGTTATCGCTTGCCTTGAGCTAATTGGGTTTACAATTCTCAAGCTAAAAGACCACGATAAAGGGATCGATTCAACATCCATTCACAGGTTTTCTAAGTACCGACATTATGAACTAAACCCAAATTACCGAGGCAGAAAGCTTAGAACTGGAGGGCAAAAAACGCATTCCAGTGATGGGTTTCGTCGTGACTCTAGTATTTCCATTAAAAAACCCAAAGATGTCATCCGTATTTTTTATATGGGAGGTTCGCAGCTTTACGGGTCAAATGCCTCCACAATAAGTGGTTTTCCTTTCCATAGGGATTTGTTGAATAGTGAGGGAATCGATAAAATTTCGGAGAACTTATTAAACCAAAAACTTAAGGACTCTAAAACTGCATTCAAAGTTGAGGTGATTAACGCAGGGGTAGTAAGCTACCAAACTTTCCAACATTTATTTTATGTCATGGAAAAAATTTACAGGTATTCCCCGGATTTTATTGTTTTCCTTGACGGACATAATGATTTTTACATCGCCGACCCTGACTACAATCACCTTTTGGATTTCGAAGGTGCAATGGAAGCTGATTTAGCTAACAAACTTAATGAAAGAAGTTTCATATTTGCCACTTATGTAATGGCACGATCATTATCTCGGTTCAGCTATTTTCTATCAAGCGTGGAAAAGTTACTTCATCAGGCAATAGCTTTTAGCTGGGCAGAAACCATTACAAAGGCCGCACGGGGTCAAGGCCCATCAGACATACCAAATAATGCATCAAAAGAATCAGTAACCATCACCCCGGATAATTTAGACGTACATTTTCCTGTTTACGCCCATAATACTTTTATTCGCTCTTATAAATTAATTCAGCAACTGGGAGATCACTACGGATACAAAACTCTGGTTTTCCTCCAACCTGAAGTAGTGTTTGAAAATTTGAGCAACTTAGATAAAAACGATGTCTTGATGCGGGAAATATCAATTAAACAACATGAAACTTTCAAAGCCATTGGTGCCCGAGGGGGGCATAACTTAAAAGTCAGGAGAACCATCAGAAAGATGCTACCAAGCCTGTTCCAAAAGTATGACATCCCATATTACGATATCGCAGAAATTGCTTCTCAAGATGAAGAAAAAACACCGCTATATATAGATTACACACATTTGACACCAGAGGGCGCCCGCAGAGTTGGAACTAAAATGGCTGAGCAAATTTTCCCACATATTCTCCTTAGATTGAAAAGTAACCCACTAAAAGTTAGCCTTGATAAAGCTACAACAGCAGGCCCTAACTAAATAGACCACCAAACAGGATACATTCTTTACCTTAAATACTGGTGGTCGGCGTTCAAACTTCACATTTTTCCACCAGGCGATTTTAAATTTACGGGTTTAAAGTTATAGACTATTTTTTTGAGGACTATCAGGATGGAAGACGAAGAAGTTTATGAAAAATACGGCGACACTCCGCTCTACTTCTCGCATTACTATAATTTTTTATTCGTTTTTAAAAGTGCCGTTCTCGATAACGGAGACCAGGTCTTTCTTCATTTAGGTGGCAATATGGAAAAGGTTTCCGCATTGGTGGTCGATGCCAACGAACCCATGACCTTGAATGAAAATGGGGATAACGAAATCGCCTTTATAAAAAACAAAGAAGTACTGTGGAAACAAGACCTGGAATAAGAGCCTCGACAGCTATTTATTGCAGTTGCTTTTTCCAAAATGGCCAAATTTAGCAGTTGTCACACAAATATGCCCACCCTTCCCCGGTGACCAACTTTTCTGGCGGTGCCTCACCGACCAGACTTTGACCTCATATAAGGATTTCACACTGGCCTTGACAGCAGTCCTGTGGTTCCAGCCGTAAAAATTGTCCGGCAGCCCTTTCCATCCGATGACGATATCCTTTTCATAAACCTTGTACCAATCCACATTATCAATATCCTCAAGAAACTTTACTCTTGTTTCCATATTCTGAGCAGATACGATTGAAACGGGGAAAACCCAAAGGCCTAAAACTAAAAGACCCACCCTAATCATTTTCCATTTCTTCATGGCTATCTCCTTTAAAAACTTATCTTCATTAGAAGGAATATTAGTTTCTAAAAATTAACCACCCAAATCAAAATAATATCTTCACCCTATTTTAAACGCTCACAAAAAATCTCATAAACATAAATATCTAAATGTTTTTAATGCCACTCTTATTCATTAAATTTACATCTCATTCTAATATATATTTATAAAACTATCCAGATTCTTTTATCGGTTCCTAGATGAAATGCTGCTATCTTGTTGAATAAAAAATCTTTATGGGGATAAATTAAAAAATAACATTTTGGTCCAGATCAGTTATTTTTCTTGTCTTTGTTCGGTGGGAAATTTTTGGAAGAGCCAAGACGTTTGACGACATTAAACAACAGTCCAAACATTACGAAAATAAATAAAGCTCCATACAGGATATAGGTTTCGTCACTGGGTTGCATTTACCTTGCCTCAATCAGAACAATATTATTTCTTGATTTTAGGATGAATGATTCTCTCGAAAGGTTCTGAACCAGTTGGTTGTCTTTATCAATTTTACCGGCGGCCTTTTTCAGCAGCCTTCCTGGGATGGCAAAATGATGCGAAGCTTCTACGGGAAAAACGGACTTGGCATGTACTCCCAGCAACACCATCCCTATCACTTCCTGGTTGGCATTGAACAATGGGCTTCCGCTATGCACAGGGTCCAGGTTCATCTTAAGCTGAATGAGTATGGATGCGGTATCCGCCACGGTCACGCCTTCTATCAATTCATGCTGGTCTTCCATAGTATTTGTCCACGGGTACCCCAGGGTAAATACGGATTCATCCTTCAAACCTATTTCTTCTGCGCTCAGTTTCAATGGCAGGAAATTAACCTTCGGCTTTTCTTTCAATTCCAGGATGGCCAGGTCATGAGCAGGGTCGGCAAACAATACATTCGCTTCTATATCATCTTCATTGGGGAATTTTACATTTATCTCATCCGCCTCTTTGACCAATTGGTGATAAGTAAAAACGTGACGTCCATCACCGATCAGAAATCCGGAGCCCAGCTTCGTCACCGGCGTATTGAAGATCAGGAAGGCCAGCATAATTCCCGCAAAAACAAAAGTACCTATAACCTTAAGCATATTAGACCTTCATTAGTGTTTAATGACTTCATCAAAAAAACCGCAGGCTTTTTCGGCTCTACAGTACATAGTTTTACGTCGCTGTAATACCTTGATACCCTGAAAAATGTGAATTCGCAGGGTAATTTTTCGAAATTTTGTTGTTCCAATCCTTCGAAAAGACAAGTAGAATACCTAACTTTAGCGAACTACTTAGAAAAATTTCATAGTATTTCCTTAGATAAGACCTCAATAAACATTGATTTGGGGCTCCTGTGGGTTGAAATTCCGTGGATCACCCCATAAAATAAAATAGGCGCCCGTAGCTCAGCTGGATAGAGTTCCGGACTTCGAATCCGTAGGTCGCAGGTTCGAATCCTGCCGGGCGTACCACATACTATGCAGCCTTACTGTTTTATGCGCAAGAATTGGAACTGCCTTGTATAGTCAGGAGCGGAGTGTCAACTCAAATGAATTTTTTATCACCTAGGATAGCTGTATAAGGAGGTTAGGATGTTTAATATGAAAATACGACAACTGATCATGCTGACTGCAACAGCAACCCTGTTTTTTTGCCAAAGCGCTTTGGCGTCCACCGCGATGGACTCTATCGGCACCGGCAGTTCTGGCAGTTATAGTCATGGAGCAACAAAAAGCGAGGGCAGTAAAAGCAAAAAAACTATTCCCCATCATATTTCCGGAAAAAAAAGCCATTATAAATCGGAAGGAAGTAAATCCTCTTCTCATCATGGGAAATCAAAGGGACACAGCTACAGCCATAAAAAACCGGAGGGAAGCTCCAATAAACATCACGCCCGATCTCGTCACAGTTATAGCAAGGGCCATAAATCGGGCCATGGTGGACACAGCAGCAAATGCCCATTCTCACATCTATTACGATTCAAGGATAAATTGGGCCTGACCGAAGTCCAGATAGCAGAAATTAAAAGACTACGTTTTGAATATGGCAAACAGAGTGTTCGCAACAAGGCCGAACACAAGATTGCCCATATGGAGTTCGACAGGGTGGTGCATGCTGAGAAGGTAGATGCCCAGGCCATTCGAGCTGCAGCAGGGAAAATTGCAGAAACCAAAACTAAAAAGATCATGGCAAAAGCAGAAGCTAAAATTGCTTTGCTCAATCTGCTGACCGATGAACAGCGGAAAAAAGCACATGCCATGCATTCCGCCCACTAACAGCGGCGGGAATTGAAGCAGATAGAAATAAAACATTTATTCGGGGCGTAGCGCAGCCTGGCTAGCGTACCTGCTTTGGGAGCAGGGGGTCGGAGGTTCAAATCCTCTCGCCCCGACCAGTAAAGAAAGGACTTATGGCTTCGGCTGTAAGTCCTTTTTTTTATGGGATGTAGTCAAATTACCGGACTCACCGGAAAGAAACTTGAGCTTCGTTAAATTCTCAAACATCGCTAAATATTATGTCCACAAATTCGGTGGGGTCTGAAGAAAAAGGTAAAACCAGTGGGTTTTCATTTTCATAGTCTATTTAGCCGGGCACCCTAACAAATTCGGGGCAACTGTTCTCCGCTTAACATGTCCAGCATTCGGGAGGTTCCCACTTTTGTTTTCAAGATCACCGTTTCTTGAGGCGCTTCATTAACGGTACCGATAATTCTGGCCTGATTTCCCAATTCACCTTTTTGCAGGACCTCCAATGTCCGTGTCGCATCTTCGGCTTTAACCAGGACCACAAATCGACCCTCATTCGCGACATAAAAGGGATCCAATCCTAAAATTTCACAAGCTCCTTTCACATCTTCCCGGACAGGTATCTCAACTTCGGTGATATTTATGGAAACTCTGGAAGTTTCTGCCATTTCGATTAAAGCCGTAGCCAATCCCCCCCGCGTCAGGTCTCGCATACAATGAATTTCAATATTGGCATCAATTAAACTTAGGACGAGGTTTGAAACTGCCGCACAATCGCTCTCAATTTGATTTTCAAACCCCAGTCCTTCGCGAGCCGCCATGATGGCTATTCCATGCCTCCCGATATCGCCACTTAGCAAAACCACATCGCCCGGTTGAATACTATTCGGATGAATCTTTAAGCTATGTTCTATCACTCCCACACCAGATGTATTGATAAATATCCCGTCTCCTTTTCCTTTATCCACCACCTTGGTGTCTCCCGTAATAATTTTAACACCCGCATGCTCAGCAGACCTTGTCATGGACTGAACAGTGTCCCAGAGTGTTTGTATTGGGAGACCTTCTTCTAAAATAAATGCCGCTGTGAGATAGAGAGGGCGAGCACCACACATGGCAAGATCGTTCACGGTTCCATTCACAGCAAGACTCCCAATATCCCCGCCGGGAAAGATGAGAGGGCGAACAACGTAGCTATCAGTTGTGAAGGCAAGCTTCTCTGAATGCAGGCTAAACACGGCCCCATCATGCTGCGTTTCAAGCTCGGAATTATTGAATGCGGGTTTGAATAGCTTTTCAATCAACTGATGCGTCAGTCTCCCACCCCCACCATGCGCCAGAGTGATAACAGAAGATGCGTCTATTGGAAGAGGACAGCTCAACTCACCAACCGAAAACTTTCCTTCACTCTTATTCATGACTGAACCGACTGATAACGATAATAAGCCGCGCAAGCCCCTTCCGTAGAAACCATGGTGGCTCCGAGAGGAAATTCCGGCGTGCAGGACTTCCCAAAGGCTTGGCATTCATTAGGTTTTTTGATGCCCTGTAATATGAGACCGCTGATACATTCCGAAGATCTTTCCTGACTATGAATTTCGCACGAGAATTTATTTTCCGCATCGAACTGGGCGTAGGGCTCTCTAAGACCCAATCCACTTTGTGCAATCTCGCCGATCCCACGCCATTGTCTGGGAACAATTTGAAACACTTCTTCAATGATTTTTTGAGCTGACAGATTGCCCTCTTTCAAAACAGAACGGGAATATTGATTTTCCACTTCAGCGCGTCCTTCTTCTAATTGCCTGATGCATAGATATATACCTTGCAGAATATCTAAAGGCTCAAACCCGGTAACAACAATAGGAATACGATAATCCTTCGAAATGGGCTCATATTCCCGGTATCCCATCACCGTACAAACATGCCCGGCCGCTAAAAAACCCTGGACGTGGTTTTCTGGAGAATCCAAAATGGTTCGGATCGCCGGTGGGACAATGACTTGAGAAACTAAAAAAGATATATTTTTTATATCATTCAATTTGGCTTTGTAAATGGCCATGGCATTGGCAGGAGCTGTTGTTTCGAATCCGATCGCAAAAAAAACCACTTCTTTCTGAGGATTATCCTGAGCAATTTTAAGCGCATCCATAGGAGAGTATACGATTCGAAGATCGCCGCCTTTAGATTTCACCGTTAATAAATCCTCCTTGGAACCGGGAACACGGAGCATATCGCCGAACGAACAGAAAATCACATCGGGCTGCGCTGCTATATGAGCGGCTTTATCAATCAGAGCAATCGGGGTAACACAAACAGGGCATCCTGGGCCATGCAACAAAGAAATTTCTTTTGGCAATAAATCCTGCAAACCATATTTCGCTATGGAGTGCGTTTGACCACCGCAGATTTCCATTAGGATCCATGATCGGGTAGTGAATTGCTTAATGGCATTGGCGAACAGCTCGGCTTCCCTGGAATTTCGATATTCGTCGACATATTTCATTGCCGGTCGCCCTCAGAGTTGTCCAAAGCATTCAATTGATTCAGCGTATCAAAAACCCTATGAGCTTCTTCTTCATTAAGGATACTGATGGCAAATCCGACATGGACGATCACATAATTATCAATTTTTGCTTCAGGAACATATGCCAAGTTGACTTCTTTGAGGAACCCTCCAAAGCTGACTTGACCGGTTCTCATTAAAGGATCATTCTCGGAAATGCTTGTTATTTTACCGGGTATTGCTAAGCACATCGGATACCCCCTTTCTTTTTTCAAGCCAGGAAGCTGCAAATATTTGTCCCAAGGAAAGACCACCATCGTTCGGCGGGATTCTCTGATGCCAATAAGGCCGAAAACCTTCCCGGCGCAACTGATGCACCGCTTGTTCAGTTAAATATTTATTTTGAAAACAACCACCCGACAAAACCACTCGCTCTTCCCCGACACGTTTTGCTACAGACACAATAGATTTCACAAGCGTATTATGAAATTTGGTCGCCATGAGATTTAGACTGCATTTTACTGAGATATCACCCAATAATTCTTGAACCATGGGAGCCTCATTCAGTTCGTATCTCAGGTTCAAGTCATAGTAGCCGCTCTTGTTTCCCTCAAGAGTAGATATTTCAAACTCATCTTCGATTAATCCCACCGGATAGAAACTTTCAGAGGAGCATCCCTGCATTGCAAACTCAAGCTCCATGGCCGCTTGCCCCTCAAAAGAATTGGTCTGCCGAATATTGATCATAGAAGCCACTGCATCGAACAACCTTCCACAACTGGAAGTCATAGGGCAATTAATTTTCTTTTCAAGCATGGTTCTAAAAATGGAAATTTCTTCAGAAGAAAATAATTTCAGGAGTTCGGGTCGCTCAAAAACTGTTTCTCCTAAAACCTCATAAAGAAGCCCGAGGGCGCTTCGTCGAGGTTCGTGAACCGCCGTATCACCACCCGGCAACGGAAACGGACGCCACCGAGCGACTCGATGAATCGATTCCGATGTGATATGAAAAAATTCGCCTCCCCATATCGTCCCATCCAAACCGTAACCCGAACCGTCCCAAGCTATTCCCAATAACGGTCCTTGAAGATCATGCTCCGCCATACATGAAAACAGATGCGCGACATGATGTTGAACCGGAATATTAGCACTCTGATTTTTTTCGGCCCATTGAGTCGATGGATAATCAGGGTGAGAATCACAAGCGGCTACGCCGGGTTTAGCATCGTAAAGCTTTGTCATCGAATCAAAAGTATCTTCAAAAGCCGATGCAGTCTGCGTATTACCCAAATCCCCTATATGCTGGCTCACAAAGATATTGCGCCCTTTCGCCAGCGCAATAGTATTTTTGAGATATCCACCCACACCCACGCAAGGAGAAATTTCTTCTTTAACAGTTATAGGTAAAGGCGCGTATCCACGAGCGCGGCGCAACACCTGTCGAGAATCCAATACAACTCGAGCTATCGAGTCATCCACATGCCTAACAATGGGCCGATTGTGAACAAGAAAAAAATCCGCAACCCCTTGTAGACGATTCAAGACCTCATCTTCTTGAATGCAAATCGTTTCTTCGGAAATATTTCCACTAGTTGCTATAATCGGGAAATCCAGCCTATCCATCAGGATGTGGTGCAACGGAGTGGAAGGAAGCATCACCCCCAGATAGGGATTCGACGGTGCCACTTCGGGAGATATCATAGCCCCTTCCCTTAGGGGGTCTGCACTCAGTTTGCGTTGCAATAATACAATCGGTGCTTCCGGAGAAGTCAATATCTGTTCTTCCAGCGAAGACAATTCGCAGGCCTTCTTAACGCTTGGCAAATCAGAAAACATTAAGGCAAAAGGTTTTTCCTTTCGATGTTTTCGATTGCGGAGCCGACGAACGGCCTGATCGTCGCAAGCATTGACCATTAAATGAAAACCACCCAAACCTTTAACAGCAACGATGGCCCCATCCCTCAATGCACTTATTGTTCTCTCTAACGCCCCTTCCATTTCAGACAAACAAATTCCATTATTATCCCAAAACTCCAAATGCGGACCGCAGTCGAAACAGGCATTGGGTTGGGCATGAAATCGCCGGTCCCGAGGATTCTCGTATTCCTGTTGGCAGGCTCGACACATCTGAAATTGTTTCATCGAGGTATGCTGGCGATCGTAGGGCAAAGATTCGATGATACTGAATCGGGGCCCGCAATGGGTACAATTAGTAAATGGATACAGGTATCGCCGATTCGATGGATCAAATATTTCCTGGAGGCAGTCAGCGCACGTGGCCATATCCGGTAAAATCTGCGCCGATTTATCGCCCGAGTCTTCACTGGTCTTTATTATAAAATACTCACAACCTAAAGGTTTAAGGTGAGAAGACTCCACATCTTGGAAAACGGCATTAGGGGGACTTTCCTTTTCCAAGCGCATCCTAAATTCATCCAGGGCCTCACGACTTCCTTCCGCTTCAATGGATACCCCCTGAGGTGAATTTTGAACCCAACCTTTCAATCCAACTTCATGAGCGAGCTGGTAAACAAATGGGCGGAAGCCAACGCCTTGTAATAATCCCTGGAGGGACAGTCTCACTCGATGAAGGGTCGCGGTCATAACATTTATTCTTCCACCTCTACGCTGTCCAGCATTATGTCCTGAGCGTATGGGTCGTCCAAATCCGTCAAAATTTCGATATCCAACTGTGCTTTTTCGGCACAGCCTCCTCGTGCCGCGAGAACAAAGTGTTCTCTAAAATGGTCGGCAGAAATATGAGAAAGCGCCCCGAGCCTGACTTTAACCCTGGTGATCTTATTAGCCTGTTGTTCCTCTCCAACTGCATTGATCTTCCGCATCAAATCCACCATCAACGATTGTTCGTGCATAAAGCCTCATCAAGATAAAGAAGAAATAGTTTGTAAAATTTCGCCCACGACCAATTCCATCGCTTGTTCAACTTCAGAGGACAACACTTCACCAGGTTGAAAGTTTTTTCCTTCAATACCATACAATTGAAGGTGGCCGGGGAGTTGACTCAAGGTTCGCGCCAACTCAATCGCTTCCGCTACCCCAAAATTATGCGTGGAGCAAGAAAAGAATTTGGACGGGATGGGCTCCTTGGAAGCATCCAAACGGTGAATACTTCCGACAGCTGCTCCGGAAGATACCGCATCGACAATCAAAACCCGGCCATAACCTTTCCAGGCATCCATGAGGGAAGTGCCCTCCCCGCTCTGCTCTTTAACACTGACACGATCCAGTGCCATATTATTTATTTTTCGGGCGATCAAAATTCCCACAGCATCGTCGCTGCGATATAAATTGCCAACACCAATGACTAAAGATGTGTAATCAGGTTCGCTCAATGTCTAATTTCAAAAAATGTGTCGCACAGGAAATGCACGGGTCATAGTTGCGTATGGCTTGTTCGCATTGCCAGGTCAATTCCTCTTGCGCCAAATGTATATGTTGAGGGACAAATTTCCACAAATCATTCTCAATGGTTTTTTGATTTTGAGAAGTCGGTGGAACAATCTTCGCATCCAATATTTTCCCCTGCCCATCCAGTCGATAATGATGGTACAAAATTCCCCGTGGCGCCTCGGTGCAGGAAAACCCGGTCGCCTCTCTTGGCTCAACGGACACAAAGGGCCGCTCCGGTTTTTCATAAGACTCAAGAATCCTCAATGCCTCGTCACAAGCATAAAGCACCTCGATGCTTCGAATGACGATACTCTTAAAAGGATTGCGGCACTCTCTTCCCAAACCTGCCTCCAGCGCGGCTTCCCGAACCATGGGAGATAGTTGATCAAAATTCAAACTATACCGTGCCATCGGCCCGACAAAATAAGCTCCGCGTTTCTTTAAAACTGAATGCAAGGCGTTGGAATGCTCGACATGCTCTTCCTGAAAGTGCTGCTCGTAATCCGAACAATCGATATCCAATCCCTCGCTGGAAACGATACGGCCCTCATTAAAAGGGTATTCTTCCGGATGGTGTAAAGCGACAAACTCATAATCTTGCTCGAACTCAGGAAACGGCAGTTGAGCCGTCCAACGTACCGTCTCCAGAGCCGCGTCACGCGCCCACTTAAGAGTTTCTATGAGCGGCTCAAAATCTTTTTTGGAAAATACTTTATAAAATCCACCGACTCGGACATTGATGGGGTGAATTTCCCGACCTCCCAGTAATGAAACAATCTGGTTTCCGGCTTTCTTTAATTTTAATCCGCGCTCAACGATTTCCTTATGATCTTTGGCCATCTTAATAGCATCCGGATAACCCAAAAAGTCCGGAGCGTGCAACATATAAATATGCAGTGTGTGGCTTTCAATCCACTCACCACAATATAGCAATCGGCGCAAATCACGCAGAGGACCCTCCACCTTAACACCCAAGGCGTTTTCCATGGCATGCACCGCGCTCATCTGATACGCCACCGGACAGATTCCACAAATCCGCGCGGTAATATCCGGGGCCTCTTGAAAATCGCGTCCTCTCAACAATCCCTCAAAAAATCGAGGCGGTTCGAATATCTTGAGTTTCACATCGACGACGGCATCGTCCTTCATTTTTATATAAAGGCCACCCTCGCCCTCGACCCGCGCCAGATAATCGACTTTAATGGTTTTCTTTGTCATGCAATTCGCTTTCTTTTCGGAATGGTTCAGCGTAGGCGTTGAATCCTCGAAACGTCCGGACGATTTCGTCATCATCTGCGCCCAGTTTTTTTAACTGGGTACTTAACGAACCAGTATTAGTTGTTTCCTGAGGGCCGAAGCACCCATAGCATCCCCGGTCATAAGAAGGACAAAGTGCCCCGCACCCCGCATGGGTGACCGGACCCATGCACATCTTTCCTTGCGCCACCATCACGCAAACCGTACCGCGGCGTTTGCATTCAATACAGGTACTGTGTGCCGGCGTATTAGGTTTACGGCCGTTTATAAATGCGCTGATGACTTCCAGCAACTGCATTTTGTCAATGGGGCATCCGCGTAATTCAAAATCCACTTTTATATGATCAGAAATCGGAGTGGATTTTTGCAGTGTATCGATATAGTCGGGAGTCGCATAGACAATGGAAATAAAGTCATTCACGTCCTTGAAATTTCTGAGAGCCTGAATCCCCCCAGCCGTTGCGCACGCGCCAATGGTGATGAGGAATTTAGAAGATTTGCGGATTTCATGAATACGCTCCGCGTCATGAGGGGTGGTGATGGACCCTTCTACCAAAGATAGGTCATAGGGCCCTTTCATAACTGCACGAGATGCTTCCGGGAAGTGGGCAATTTCGATTTCTTGGCTCACCGCCAGCAGATCATCTTCGCAATCCAAAAGACTCAATTGACATCCGTCACAGGATGCGAATTTCCATACTGCGACTTTGGGTTTTGATTTCCGAGCCATCATTAAATCTCTCGAATTCCAAAAAATTGTTTAACCTGATCGTAACGAAACACAGGGCCATCTTTGCATATGAAAGCCGGACCAAATTGACAATGACCGCAAAACCCAACCGCGCATTTCATATTGCGTTCCATTGTGATAAAAATTTGGTCCTCTGGAACACCACAATGTTTTAGTTCGAGCACAGCAAACCGCATCATCACCTCCGGCCCACAGATCATTGCAATGGTGTTCACCGGATCAAAAGTAACTCGCTGAACCAATGTGTTGACCACTCCAACGTTTCCATGCCATTCACTATCCGCCGTATCAACCGTCAACTTGACCTGCACGCCATATTTTCCCCTCCATTCTTCAAATTCTTCCGTGAAAAGCAAGTCCTCCGGTTTACGAGTGCCATAGAGAAGAGAAAGCTCACCGAATTGGTCGCGTTGCTCTAATAATGCATACAAAGCAGGCCGCAACGGTGCCAAACCAATGCCTCCCGCCATGATGACAACATCGTATCCCTTTGCCAACTCAATCGGCCATGCGCTGCCAAACGGCCCACGCAAACCCACGGTCTGATCCTTTTTCAATCCGTGCAGAGCATGCGTTACCGTACCCACATCCCGGATGGTGTGAATCATACTCCGGCCGCTAGGTTTAGGACCACTGATCGAAATGGGAACTTCACCAACACCAAACGCATACAGCATATTAAACTGACCGGGCTGAAAAGCCCTAGCACCAGAATCGTCTTTAGGAATCACACGCAAACTAAACGTGTCATGCGTTTCCCGGATAACTTTCTCGACACGATAAAGCTGCGGGGTCATGGGGCTTTGAATTATAGGGTCCATTTTCACAGCCATTAATCTTGAACACCGTAAACATCCAGGAGCTGTAACCGCGTCGCCTCCATAGTTTTTCCGATAATGGGGAGAAGTCGATTGAGGAGTGCATACCCAAGGGTATGATCTTCCTCGCATTTTTTCCTGAGACACTTTCCATCCAGAACAATCGCTCGTGTCAATTCGACCGCTTGCGCGTCAAACTGGCAATGATAAGGTGGCACCAGCCAAGCCCATCCCAAAATTTCTCCATCGGTGACAGTTTGTACCGTAATAGGTTTTTTTCCCGGAGGGCAAATCTCCAAAGCTACCTTTCCTTCTCGAATGATATAAAAACGGTTCGCCTCTTCATCCTGCCGATAAATAAACTGGCCAGCTTCAAAGCGGACATTGGAGGCGCACCCGGTTATCAAGGCAAGATATTCGGCTTCGAGATTTTCAAAAAAAGGATGATTTGCAAGAATCGACTCAAGAGATTTCATGATGTTTCCCTTTGTCTTAAGTTGGTTTTGAGGTTTGAGTTTCTGAATCGCGTATCTGTGAGATTTCTTCCGTCAAATCGATGGCAGGCGGACACCATGTGATACACCGACCGCAACCGACACAACCTGATGAACCAAACTGATCCTGCCAACTGGCGAGTTTATGAGTCAACCACTGACGATAGCGCGACTTTGTTGAAGCTCGCACCTCGCCACCGTGCAAATAAGTGAAGTCCATTGTGAAACAGGAATCCCATTTTTGCCAACGCTCAGCATGGGTCCCGGTAATGTCCGTAACATCTTCCACTGTAGAACAAAAACAAGTCGGGCAGACCATCGTGCAATTGGCGCACGATAAACAACGCTCTGCGATATCATCCCAGCGTGGGTGTTCTAAATTATCGTAAAGCAATTCTTTAATATGGGTTGTGTCCAAAGTCCGGCCCATTTGCCCGGAAGTTTTCTCAACCACATCTTCCGCCTGCCTTACTTCCTCATTCTGCGCCTGCTGATGGGTGACCTGCTCCAAACAGGCAGCTCCCCTATCACTTCCCACTTCAACCACAAAATAGTGGCGGTCTGTATCCAGAATTTCAGTGAGCGCCAAATCGAATCCGGTGTCAACTTTCGGCCCTGTATTCATGGAAACACAAAAACAAGTTCCACCAGCCTGACCACAATTGACCGCAATAAAAAAAGCATTTTCTCTGCGAATCTGATAAACAGGGTCGACATATTTGTCATTAATAAAAACTTTATCCTGAATGGCAATCGCATGCATTTCGCAAGCACGGACACCCAGAAAAGCAAACTTTGGCGACTCCAGTTTTTCAGGTTTTATCTTGAAATCATTTCCTTCTGAATCGGCACTCCACAATCGTCGCTCAGGCGGATGCAGAAACTTTTTCCAGGAATGCGGCCCCACGACATAGCCGAACAAAGCCTTATCCGAACGCCTTTTCAAACGGTAGATACCGCCATCCTGCTCATCGGTAAACCCTTCAGGAAGATCCTTTATTGACTCCAACTTTTCATAAACAATGGCTTCCTCACGAACCGTAGGGCCAACAACCTGAAATCCCATCCTGGTCAATGTGGAAATAAGTTGGTTCAAACCTTCAGGGTCAATGATCACAGGTTTGTTCATGAATTAATCCGCCGAAATATGGGTTCCAGTTTTTCCTTCCGTGGCCGGAAGCAAGTCATAAAGGTTAGCAATTATCGCCTTCTTGCCGCCATTTTTCACAAAATCAATTGCTGCCTCCACCTTGGGTTTCATGCTTCCTTCCATGAACTCGCCCTGTTTCAAATAGTATTCCATTTTATCAACGGTGATATTTTTAATGGGTTGGAGTTGAGGCGATTTGTAATTCAAGCAGGCAAAATCAACTCCCGTCAAAATAATTAGTTGCTCTATTCCCACTTCATTGGCAAGAAGAGCGCTTGTCCGGTCTTTATCGATAACCGCTTCGACCCCGTTTAGTTCTCCATTCGATCCTCTAACTACCGGAATGCCTCCCCCTCCACCCCCTATGGCTATGAAACCTGCCTCAAGAACTTCATGGAAGATTTTCATTTCCACTATTTCCAAAGGATTCGGAGAAGGTACTACGCGGCGAAAACCCCGACCCGCATCTTCTACCAACTCCCAGCCTAGCTCTTCGGTCAATTTTTGCGCATCCTTTTGAGAATAAAAAACGCCGATGGGTTTTGAAGGATTGTCAAAAGCCGGGTCTTTAGGATCCACAACAACCTGCGTGATCACGGCAAAGGATCTTTTGTCAATCCCCCGTTTCTGGCAAACGTTATCAAAAACATTTTGCAGAATGTAACCGATTCTTCCCTGGCTGTCGGCAACGCAAACATCCAACGTGATTTGCCGGGGAAACTCAAGTTTGGTGAGTTCTTGCTGAAGAAAAATTTGACCGACCTGCGGCCCATTTCCATGCGTCAATATTATTTTGTTATAGCCCTTTTCAAGAAGGTCCGCAACACCGTTCATACTCTTTCGAGCGATTTCAAATTCCTCCTTTTGATGGGCGTGAACCTGATCCGGAACATTGAGGGCATTGCCTCCAAAAGAGATGAGTAAGCTCGGCTTGTGATCCAAATCATTCATTCTATTTCAATTCGAACTCAAACGACATTATCTATGAAAGGCTTTAAAATTGTTTCCAGATTTGGAGTGCCCACCTCTTCCAACTCATATGTTACCCGAACAGATGGTTTTTGAATATTGATCACTCTTGCCAAATCAATAGGGGTCCCAATAACAACAAGATCACAGTCTGACTTATTGATGGTCTGTTCCAGATCCCTGATCTGTTCGTTGCCGTACCCCATCGCCGGCAGAAGATTGCCTATCTCAGGATATTTCTTAAAGGTGTCGACAAGGGTTCCGGTCAGCCAGGGCCGAGGATCAATAATTTCTTTCGCTCCATATTGTTTGGCCGCCAGCGTACCCGCTCCATACTTCATGCCACCATGCGTCAGGGTGGGGCCATCTTCCACCACCAGCACCCGCTGACCAGAGATCGATTTTCCCTGCTCGGCATGGACGGGGGAACAAGCTTCGATAACCACCGCTCCCGCATTGCAGGTATGAATATTTTCTTTCACAAATTGGACGGCAGAATCTTCTGCCGTATCCATCTTATTAATGATGATGACATCCGCCCTTTTAAAGTTCACCTCTCCCGGATAATAAGACAGCTCATCTCCTGCACGATGGGGATCAACCACGACGATTTCCAAGTCCGGCAAATAAAAAGAAAAGTCGTTATTACCCCCATCCCAGATAATAATGTCCGCCTCTTTCTCCGCTTCCCGCAAGATGGCTTCATAATCGACGCCCGCGAAAATAGGGAATCCCATGGCAACATAAGGTTCATATTCTTCCATTTCCTCAATGGTGCATTCTTGTTTTTTCAGATCGGCAAAACTGCAAAACCTTTGCACTTTTTGTTTGTCCAGATTTCCATAAGGCATGGGATGACGGATCACACCGACTTTTTTACCGTGGTCCTTAAGAATCCGGGAAATTTTTCGGGAGGTCTGGGATTTACCGCACCCGGTGCGAACCGCACAAACCGAGATGATTTTCTTTTCAGACCGGATCATCGAACCCGAAACACTGAACAGCCAGAAGTCGGCTCCTGCGGAGATAACACTGGAAGCCTGATGCATCACATATTCATGGGAGACATCGCTGTAAGCAAAAACCACTGCGTCGATGGATTCATCACGGATCAAGTTCAGCAACTGGTCTTCAGGCAATATGGGAATCCCCTTCGGGTAAAGTCTTCCCGACAAACTGGCCGGAAAAGTCTTGTTGTCTATTCCGGGAATTTGTGTTGCGGTGAAGGCCACCACTTCATAGTCCGCTTCATTTTTAAAGCGGGTGTTGAAGGCATGAAAATCCCTCCCTCCCGCTCCCATGATAAGAACTCTATTTCGTTTCATAGGCTCCAAACCAATGCAATAGTTCTCTTATATATAAGACACCACCCAAATAGAAATATTCCCCATTAATAATAATGGGGTCGGGCAGCAGAATCTTCCTCTATTGACTTGCAATATCCTTTGCGGAAGAAATCGCCTCAAACCGGTTTTCTGGATTCACGGCGAGCCTCATGGCGCGTATATCTAATTACTAAAGATACTCTCAATTTCATGGAATACCCTGTTGAATGGGAATATATTTGACAAATCGGATATCAAATTAAATAGAGCTGCAGTTAAGTGGAAAGAATCGAACGAAACATCAATGAAAATAGTGGCTAATTAAATACAACTCGATATGTTTAAAATTCTTAAAAAAACACAGTTAGCCCCGCAAGTGTTTTATTATCTCCTGCACGCACCTGACATCGCCAAAAAAGCGCTGCCTGGCCAATTCGTCATCATTCGGCTGGATGAGACGGGTGAGCGCATCCCGATCACCATTTCAGATTTTGACCCGATCGATGGAACGCTCACTTTTTACGTCCAAGCGGTGGGGAAGACTTCGCTCGAAATGAGTCTCATGCACGCCGGTGACTTTATTTTGGATGTTGTCGGGCCATTGGGGAATAGCAGTCAAATCGACCTCTTTGGAACCGTTGCTCTTGTTGGAGGAGGATTCGGCATTGCCGCAATCCACCCCATTGCCCGTGCATTGACGCAAGCGGGAAATAAAACCATTTCGATTTTAGGGGCTCGAACTGAAGAGCTGGTGATCCTCGAAAAGGAAATGCGAACAGCTTCAACAGACGTTCACGTTGTCACCGATGATGGGAGTCACGGTGCAATAGGCCTCGTCACGGATATCCTGCAAATTTTGATCGATAAAAAGGAACCCATTAATCGCGTCATCGCTATCGGCCCTTTAATCATGATGAAAGCGGTGGCAGACTTGACGCGACCTCACAAGATCCCGACTTTCTTAAGTATGAACCCTATCATGATTGATGGAACAGGCATGTGCGGCGCCTGCCGGGTGACAGTGAACGGTGAAATGAAGTTCGCTTGTGTAGACGGGCCGGAGTTCGATGGCCATGCGGTCGATTTTGAGGGATTGCTCAATCGACTGAAGACCTACATCCCGGAAGAAACTGAAGCGAAGGAGAAATACTTAAAGGATACTGCAGGGAAGTGCCGGATCGCGGAGGTATCTCAAATATATGGCTAAAAATGAAAAAAGCAAACAACGATATATAGCACCACGGACTCGGGCTCCAGAACAGAATCCTGAAGAGAGAAGCAAAAATTTTCAGGAAGTGAGCCTGGGGTATACGCCAGCCATGGCCCAACTCGAAGCCTCGCGTTGCGTCCAATGTAAAAAACCCAAATGCGTGATCGGATGCCCCGTGCGGGTTGCCATCCCGGACTTTCTTGAACAGGTCGCCAAAGGCGACTTTCTTGAAGCAGCTCGTATCGTCAAAGAATCTAACGCGCTGCCCGCTGTCACAGGTCGAGTCTGCCCGCAAGAAGACCAATGCGAAAAACATTGCGTCATCGGTATCAAGGGCGAACCCCTGGCGATCGGAAAGCTGGAACGTTTTGTCGCGGATTACGAACACCTACACCAAGAAGTAAACACCATCGAAACAGCACCGCCCACCGGAAAAAAGATCGCCATCATTGGAGCCGGGCCGGCAGGATTAGCCGCCGCGAGCGATCTTGCGAAGCTGGGACATGAAGTCGTTATCTTTGAGGCTTTGCATAAACCCGGGGGCGTTTTGTTCTACGGCATCCCGGAGTTTCGTCTTCCAAAGGAAATTCTGGAGGCTGAATTGGATTACTTGAAGCGCCTGGGGATTGAGATCAAAGTCAATTACGTAATTGGAAAAATCAAAACTCTGGACGATTTGATGGGAGAGGATGGGTTTAACGCCATCTTCATTGGTACCGGTGCGGGACTGCCTTATTTTCTGGATATCCCCGGTGAAAATCTCAATGGCGTATATTCAGCCAATGAATTTTTGACCCGGATCAATTTAATGCACGCCTGGGAGTTCCCGGTGTTCGACACGCCCATTCATCACCACAAAATCTTTGCCGTGATCGGTGGTGGTAACACCGCACTGGACGCTGCCAGGACTGCTCTTCGCCTGCCGACGACCGAAAAAGTGATGCTGATTTACCGGCGTTCACGAGAGGAGTTGCCCGCGCGACTGGAAGAAGTCGAACATGCCGAAGCTGAAGGAATAGAGTTTCATTATCTTGAAAGTCCGACAGAGATAAAAGGTGCCAACGGTTGGGTATCCAAGATTGTCTGCCAAAAAATGGAGTTGGGTGAACCGGATGGCTCCGGTCGAAAACATCCACGACCCGTGGAAAACAGTGCCTTCTCTATAAAAACCGATGCCGTTATTATCGCCCTCGGCAGTGGAGTCAATCCGTTAATTGCAAAAAGTGCTTCCGATTTAAAGACGGATAGCCACGGACATATTGAATTAGCCGATCCCAATATTAATTTAACTTCCCGGCCCGGGGTATTTGCCGGAGGCGATATCGTCACCGGAGCCGCAACCGTTATTTCCGCAATGGGGGCAGGTAAAAAAGCTGCAGAGGGAATTCATCAGTACATAATGAGTCGTTAACCAGGAAAGCATCTACTTATATCTAATGAACCCTTTATCTCATTCCGAAACGGCCCCACCGTCTCCTGGCGAATTCTGGCATACCCAGAAGGAAGCTGATTTATTTTTAAAACTAGAAGCAACATCAAAAGGTCTCTCCAAGCAGGAAGCTCAATTACGCCTTAAGACACATGGCCCAAACCAACTTCCGCAGGCTGAGCCCCCTGCATGGTGGTTAATTGCCATCCGGCAATTTCAAAGCCCCTTCGTTTATATTCTCGCCGTAGCCGCAATCGCATCTTTTGTCATTGGCGAGTTCATTGATGCCGGATTCATCGTTGGAGTACTGTGTCTGAACGCCACCATCGGCGGAATCCAGGAATGGCGAGCGGAGCAAAGTGCCCAGGCCTTACAGAAGCTATTACAAATTCGCGCCACGGTGGAACGCGATGGTCAGGTGTTTGAAATAGATGCCGAGCAGGTGGTTCCTGGTGATATCGTTTGGCTGGAGTCCGGGAATCGAGTGCCAGCCGATCTACGCCTGTTAAGGACACATGGGTTAGAAATTGACGAATCCCTATTAACCGGAGAGTCTCTACCAGTATTAAAAAAATCAGGATGGAGCGGTGAAGGTTCTGAACCTGTTGCGGATAGATTAAATATGGGATATGCCGGTTCCATTGTCATACGTGGACGGGCTAGAGGAATTGTCATTGCCACCGGCATGCGAACTGAAATTGGCAGTCTGGCAAAGGCCATGATGGCAACAGGACAAGGCAAGCCTCCACTTATTATTCGTATGGAACGGTTCAGCCAGGCTCTGGCCTGGTTTGTGATGGTGGCCATCTTTGTCGTAGGCATTTTGGGGATTCTGTTTCAAGGCTACGGAGTTTTGGACATGTTCATGTTCAGCGTGGCATTGGCAGTTGCCGTGATTCCTGAAGGACTGCCTGTCGCTCTCACAGTTGCCCTTGCAATTGGAACCAAACGTATGGCAGAACGTGGTGTCATCGTGCGCCGCCTTGCCGCAGTTGAAGGTCTGGGAAGTTGCACCATGATAGCCAGCGATAAGACGGGAACCTTAACCTGCAACGAACTAACAGTAAAAGAAGTCCTACTGCCAAATGGGTCGATGTGCCAAGTCACTGGTCAGGGGTTTGCTCCCAATGGAAAAATAATATTCAATGAACACAGTGTAAATTCCATAAACGAAGTTGAAGGATTGGAATCGTTAATATCCGCTGCAGTGCTATGCAATGAGGGCGACCTTCACGCACATAATGGAGAATGGTCGCATCGTGGTGACCCAACAGATATTGCTCTACTCAGCCTGGGACAAAAAATCAAAGTAGGGCAAGAACATATGCTGGAAAATTGCCCACAGGTGAATCAGATTCCATTTGAGCCGGAATACCAGTTTTCCGCTTCCTTCCATCAATTACTCACCGGAGAGATCAGGACCTTTGTTAAAGGCTCGCCTGAACAAGTCCTTTCAATGTGCAAGGAAGCAGAGGGAGAAAACAAGCACCACTCCATTCTTCAGGCCGCCGAGGAAATGGCAGCTAAAGGTTTCCGGGTACTGGCATTCGCCCACGGACCAGCACCCAAAAACTTGGACCCTCATCATCCCCCTGCAGAACCCACTGAACTTGAGTTTTTAGGATTCACGGGGATGATTGATCCTCTGAGAGAAGGTGTACCAGAAGCCATTGCCTCCTGCCGGGAAGCGGGAATTGATGTAGCGATTATCACAGGAGATCACCCACTGACTGCTTTAACGATTGCCAGAGATATTGGATTAGATCTCAATGAGGATCAAGTTGTTACAGGAGCCCAGTTACAAAACATGAGCCCTGAAGAAATTCAGGAGATTGTAAAAACTGCCCGTGTTTTTGCGCGCGTTGCTCCTCATCAAAAGCTGGACCTGGTCAACGCGATGCGGGCAACGGGCCACTTTGTTGCCGTCACAGGTGATGGGGTGAACGATGCCCCAGCACTTCGAACAGCAAATATCGGTGCCGCTATGGGGCAGTCCGGAACCGACGTCGCCCGCGAAGCCGCCGAACTGGTGATCAGCGATGATAATTTTGCCACCATCGTAGGAGGCGTAGAAAAAGGCCGCATCGCTTACGAAAATATCCGCAAGGTCATCTTTATGTTGATATCAACCGGTGCGGCAGAGGTTGTCGTCGTCACTCTCGCAGTGGCCACGGGTTTCCCTTTACCTTTAACCCCTGTACAACTGCTTTGGATGAATTTGGTCACTCAAGGAATTCAGGATGTTTCAATGGGATTCGAACCCGGCGAAGGAGATGAGTTGCAACGTAAACCACGTGCTGTTGACGAACCTATATTCAATCATCTGATGATTGAACGGTCCGCCATCGTTGCCGTTTGGATTGGGGGGTTAGCCTTTATTCTTTTTCAGGTATTGCTGGGTTCAGGAATCCCGCTGGAGTCAGCTAGAAACATATTATTATTATTTATCGTATTGTTTGTGAACATCCATATGTTCAACTGTCGTTCAGAAACCAAGTCAGCCTTTAAAACACCCCTGATGCAAAATCCCGTTTTACTCTTTGGTGTCTTAGGTGCATTCCTCAGCCACGTTCTGGCTATGTACCTTCCAGTCGGACAACTGATTTTAAAAACCCAGCCGGTTGATGGGAAAATATGGCTATTGGTATTAGCGCTCGCATCAACCTGCATTTTGTTGATGGAGTGGCATAAACGGTGGTGGAACAAACGCCAAGTAAAAAGAGAAAAACACCTCTTTTAAAACACAAAATTTTTCTTTCAGACAACCCATACATATCAGTAAGGAGGGCATAGTCTGGGACTCCTACTTGGGGGTAGAGGGTATTTGAATCAGTGTTGATGAATCATTGTGTCAAAAGTGAGTCAAACTGATAGACACTTCTTGGCGTTTATCGACTCAGATTGACACAGTTCGCAGCGAGCGTTCCCACAAGTCCAATGAATATAAGAGTTAACATTTAAGCACCTGCTTTGGGAGCAGGGGGTCGGAGGTTCAAATCCTCTCGCCCCGACCACCAACGAGCCGTTGGATCCAGTGGGAAACCACTTGGGTTCAGCGGTTTTTTGTTTTTCTATCCCCACCGGACGGGAGTCCGGTCACCGTAGGGTCAACTTACCGTCAATAGTGGATTCAACCCCTTGATGGGGTGACAGGAACCTAGAGCGTCACTTTTCCCTTTGAAAGCTGGCCCATTTATTTAGACATTCCTATATATTTTCAATAGCTGATAGGATATAAAAGAATAATACACTTGAAAATAGCCCAATTTCCTTAGAAAAAATAAGGATTAACAAAAATTTGGAATCGTTAATAATGTTTACCGAAGAACTATAAACCAAATATGTCTCTAGCTTAAATCAACTTTTTGTCCAGTTTCATTTGACGACATCCAAAGAACCACACTGATTGAGGACATCATCAGATCAGATCGCCATTCATCATGCAGGTTCATGTTTTAAGAATAAACAATATTTCACTATATGGTTTAGGTTAAATTTTTATAATTAATCGTGTGGTTTCGTTAAGGGTCTGCCCTTAGTATTCCGGAGGAGAAACAATATGTTAACCCTACAACGGGTACAAGCTGTTCGGCCGACGCCAATCATTGATAGTAACAGAACGGTCTTACCGCCTGATGACATTGTGTATCTACACAACGAGCATGTTGGGCCCACAGTGGCTGGGTTCGCGAACTTATCCGCGGGTGACGAGATATTCATTTGTGATTTTAACGTAACGCCCGAGCTTGCTGCCGACAACATCAAGGTAGAGCTTGAAGTTCGCCTTCCTGATGATTCTGTCTTGTTTTCTGGAACAGCTATGGGGCAGGGTCAATCACCCTTAACTATTGTTGCGAAACTCACAGCGAAACCGCAAAGATTTCAGAAATTCAGTAATGATAAACTTCGGTGGTTTGTAAAAACAGTAGGAGACTTTGCCTCACTGGATACCTCTGACCTGGATATCGAGCTTTACTTTCTTACCCTTCACGACGGGCCATTGGATTTTCGTTTCAAAGGGGTGCCATTGACCGCTTTGCGTGATTTGTCTAGTGTCAATGAAAGTGTTTCAGGCGCGTCCCTACCTGAAGTACACCAGGTCGAAAGGATTTTCGAACAAAATCCGCCTATTTACGATGCTCGTTGGGGCCTGCCTGATTTCAGCATGTTTACTTCTTTTCCTACAACTCCGGGTTCGATGACGCTTGAGTTGTATTATAATTGGTATGTTTATTCGCAAACAAACAGGCCTAGGGCGACTATGAACTGTTATGACACGGCATCTCTAACGCAGTATTACTTTAGTTTACTCGGCTTTGATACGACAAACACGTGGGGTTTTATGTCCGCTTTCGGGTACCTGCATCAAAGAGGTTTGATAGGGATAGGGCAATGTAACAATCCATTTTTTGACAACCCGGAGTGGACACGCGACCAGGTTGTGGATCAAACTGATTCAGGACGCTCAGCATTCGCTTTCCATGCAGCGGTTGTATTTGGGGGTATGGTTTGGGATGCCTGTATAGGCCCTAGCTTTGCTTCAACCGAAGATTATTGGGATGAGTCAGTTGATACTGTAACGCCATCTCCTCCCAAAATGCCCGCGGGAACGGAGGCTGATTTGACTTATAACCCTGGCGTCACTTTAGTCATTGGATCAAACAGTTCTAAAGTTGATATGGCGTTCTCGCCAGTAGCGGAATTTGCTGAGTTAACCGGTTTTGATTGGGGCGCTCCAAGTGCGCCCACTGGGATTCGACCTTTGCGGTCTCCACTTGAATGTCCTGCGATTAAGGAAGGAGGCTGGGACATAGGGTATGAAGAATTATTGCCAGGCTATCCCGACGCACGTCGATTTTGGTGTTTGCAGCGGGATGAAAATGCTATATCGCTGTCGATCTTTGTCGCTTCCGATAGCTCCGAGACTTCCCGGCACCGGTTCCTGGGTATAGGTTGTATGCATCAAATGCCAAGCTCACCCTTTGCCCGCGGTCCTGCTGAGCTGGGTGAATTCAGCGCGGTTCTCGAAGATGATGGCTACCGTCGCTATCTATGGGTCCATGGCAACACGGTTGTCGATTTAAAGGCTCATTCAGCCGATAACGAATCTCTTTCCCTTGCCCGTTGGGTTCAGGAAATGATTGCTGATCCGGCGACACTAATTTCATTAGAAAGCCCATCCCCATTGAGCGTGGACGTTTCTGCCACGGAGCTGAGGGTAAATGAAAAAGTTACGATAACCGGTGGAAGCCAGGTCGCAATCGATATCGATTGTGTCTACAAGGGCTTGCGCTACGCCCGCTTAGCACCCGGCTTGATCACACTTGTCGCCGACGCTCCATCACAGAACACGTTGAATGTTTGTATCGTTGACAGGGAGACATCAAGGTCCGAGTGCCAACAGGTGGCAATCACTGTTCGCGATGAGTGACGAATTCTGCGAGCAATTGGTGTCCCAATCCAGGTTTCCCCTATTTAGGAGAACGACCCTGAATATTTTTAACCAAATAGAATATTTAATATAAAAATCTCGAACTAAATTACTTGATGTGGGTATCAGGCACTATGATAAGTTTATGATAGAAATTTCTTATCCAAATAGAAATCTTGGAATTAGCAGAACTAACAGAACGGATGTAAAGTCTTTAAAATAAGTGCGATATAGAAAACCAGCCTGGAAAGTGGCACACCTTAACTAAATATTTTCTCAATGGCCTCTGAAAGAGTTTCTACGGTTACTGGTTTGCATAAATATTCTGTTACCCCTTCATTTTTGGCAACTGAAGTTTGATTGAAGTCATCGTGTATGCTCATAAGAATAAAAGGAATCTCTTGTAAGCTGGGTGTCTTTCTAATGGCCTTAAGCAAACCTAACCCATTCAATTTAGGCATTTCCCAGTCTGAGATAATCAGGTCTACGGGATTTTCTTCTAAATAGGCCATAGCTTCAACACCATTGGATACTCCGGTGGCATTTTTAAAACCAAGAACTTCAAGATTCTCAAGAGCTAATTTGTTCATGACATCAGAATCTTCGACAATTAAAATTTTTAATGTTTTTTCCATAGTGTTTTATCTGCCTATTTGATTCCGGGTTTGTTATTCACAAACAAATTGTAAACGCTTTTTTAGAAGGAATCAATCTACCCGATATTCATGGCCAAATCTATTCTGGAATAGTAATTAATTTAATAGTGGTGGATTCAACCTGATTCCAATCTTAAGTGAGTGCGTAATTCCTGGCTCTGGCTTGGACGCCAAATTACTTGATCCAAAACATAATGGTGCATTTGAAGACCCGATGACAAACAAATGAGTGCAAGTATTGGCGAAATCGCAAATAACGCTAATCAGGCTGCAAAAGTATCGATGGAAGCTGTCGAGGTCGCGAAAAGAACCAATGAGACGATCAGCACGCTTGGTGGTAGCTCCAAAGAGATCGGTGAAGTGGTTAAAATGATCACTTCCATCGCGGAACAAACCAACCTTTTGGCCTTGAATGCAACCATCGAAGCCGCCCGAGCGGGTGAGGCCGGTAAAGGGTTTGCGGTGGTAGCGAATGAGGTGAAAGAACTGGCCAACCAGACAGCACAAGCCACTGAGGAGATCGGCGGCAAAGTCCAGACGATTCAAACCGATTCGAACAATGCGGTGGATGCCATTGGTGAAATCAGCAACATCATCAATAAAATAAATGATGTCTCAAGCACCATAGCAAGTGCTGTGGAAGAACAAAGCGTGACCACCAATGAAATGACGCGTAATGTTTCGGAAGCCGCCAAAGTAGTGGGCGAAATATCTCAAAACATCTCCGGCGTCTCAGCAGCAGCTGAAGAGACGACGCAAGGCTCCAGCCAAACAAAGGACGCCGCGAATGAACTTTCAAAATTCGCAGTCGACCTACAGGGTCTTGTGAACAGATTTAAAATCTAATGGAGTTTTAGAAGAAACCATTCTCTCACCTGTCTATCTCCCAAAAAAACCCAAAATATCAACAGATCATCGAAAAGAAAATCCGTTATCAAATTTTGGGGCCGCAGTATTACAGACATTGTCTCTTTTCTGAGCAAATGCTGTCTCGATTTCCTTATAGTTAGCAACCAAGGCATTGATGATGCGCATTGATTGACAGAATAAACCCAAAATGGCAAAATCAAAACCAAGCTAAATTGGCAACTCACCGGTCATCATAACTTGATATAATTCCATGAATTTAAATACCCCTTTTAAATACCCCTATTGAAAGTTTTTATTTTTAGAAATTAGCAGAAGAAGCCACGGAAGCAATGGGAATAACCTCACTGTTGACAAAGGGATTGAAAACCTAAAAATTCTTTTCCCCTAACTAAATATTTTTAGTTTTATTTACTATATATGACCGATAATAATTCAAATAACGGCTTAGGAGACAGGGTAATCCGCTATCGCTGGTGGATAATTTTCGCGACATTAACCTTAGTCTTTTTAACAGCATCAGGAGCGCGTTTTCTCGAATTTTCTACCGACTACAGGGTCTATTTCAGCAAAGATAATCCGCAATTAGTTGCTTTTGAAACGCTGCAAAACACCTACACCAAAAATGACAATGTATTGTTTGTGGTGGAACCCAAAGATGGCAAAGTATTCACACAAAAAACCCTGGCGATCATAGAAGAAATCACCCAGGCTTCCTGGCAAATTCCTTATTCCTTGCGTGTCGATTCGATAACTAATTTCCAATACACCTGGGCCGATGGCGATGATTTGGTTGTTCAGGACCTTGTCGAAAACGCTGAAGCGTTTACAGATAAACAGCTAAAAAAAGTTCAGGCGGTGGCTCTTGCTGAACCTCTCCTGCTGAACCGGCTGATCACAAAAAAATCAGATATCACCGGGATTAATACCACTATAAACCGTCCTAATAAAACCAACACCGAAACACCGGAGGTTGTAGCATTTGTCCGAGAAATGAAGGACAAGTTCCAAAAAAAATATCCGGACATTAACATTTATCTGACCGGGGTTGTGTTCATGGACAACGCTTTTACCGAAGCTGGTGAAGGAGATATGAAATCTCTCGTACCCTTCATGTATGGCATTGTTCTTATTATTATGGCTCTCACCCTAAGAACATTCTGGGGAACTTTCGTTACCATTCTGATCATGGGGTTTTCGATTCTAACTGGTATGGGTCTTGCGGGCTGGTCAGGAATTCTTTTAACCTCAATTTCAGCCAATGCGCCAACAATCATTCTCACCCTTGCCGTGGCAGACAGCATTCACATTCTGGTCACTCTGTTTTATGAGATGAGACATGGAAAATCAAAATATGAGGCTATCAGAGAATCGTTACGCGTGAATCACCAACCTGTATTCATAACCAGTGTCACGACAGCTATTGGCTTCCTCAGCCTGAATTTTAGCGATTCACCGCCCTTTCGCGATCTGGGGAACATTGTTGCAATGGGTGTGATGGCGGCTTATTTCTATTCCGTTTTTTTTCTGCCAGCAATGATCGCTGTTTTACCCCTGCGAGTGAAGGCGAGCTCTTCTTCTGACAATGGATTCATTGACATCATTGGTGATTGGGTTATCCAAAGGCGGAATATCCTTTTTTGGGGGATGCTAACGGTCATTGTCCTCCTATCAGCCCAGATTCCAAGAATAGTAGTCGATGAAAGATTTAATGAATATTTTGACACTCGCTATCAGTTCCGTGTTGATAACGATTATGTAATAAAAAACCTTTCTGGATTTGAGTCCATCGAATACTCGTTAAATGCTGGGGAATCAGGAGGCATCAGCAATCCTGAATACTTGACAAAGGTCGATGAGTTCGCTCAATGGTACCGAAAACAGCCGCATGTAATGTATGTCAGCACATTGACTGATACTTTAAAACGGTTAAACAAAAACATGCATGGCGATGACGAGTCCTTTTACCGTCTTCCTGATAAGCGTAACCTGTCGGCCCAATACCTACTGCTTTATGAATTGTCGCTACCCTTCGGATTGGATCTGAATAACCAGATCAACATTGACAAATCTTCCACCCGGTTCACGGCTATACTGGAAAGCGTTTCAACCCAGGAAGCATTGGATCTGGAAAATTCTGCTCAGGATTGGCTGCGAAAAAATGCGCCCTCTGAGATGACTGCTCACGGAGCAAGCCCTTTGATTATGTTTTCGCATATTGCCAAGCGCAATATTAACAGCATGATGACCGGAACCCTTGTAGCGTTGTTGTTAATATCAGCAATTTTGATTGTAGTGTTAAGAAGTTTTAAGCTGGGACTCATCAGTACTGTCCCTAATCTGGTTCCAGTTTTTATAACTTTTGGGATATGGGCTATATTCGTGGGTCATATTGGCCTTGCTGTTTCTGTCGTCGCCCCCGTTGCCTTGGGGATCATTGTCGATGATACCGTGCATTTTCTGAGCAAGTACAGAAGAGCTCGGGTGGAGATGGGGAAAAATGCTGAAGAAGCAGTCCGTTATTCCTTCCATACTGTGGGAACCGCGTTGTTCCTAACCTCGATTATTTTAGTCTGTGGATTTTTTGTTCTGACCTTTTCGGGGTTTCGAATAAATGTGCACTTAGGCTCCATGACCACCATTGCAATTTTATGTGCACTTGTCGCAGACTTTCTGTTTCTGCCAACTCTATTAATGAAATTTGGAGGACGGGGCCCTACCCCTTTGAGTGCAAATGGATAAATACCATAGCCTGGGGAAAATTGGGCTGTATTCCTATAATTCAGAGTCCCGCTGATTGAACTCAAAATTTTAAATTAATTTTTCACTTCGGGAGAAGTTGTTATGAATTTTATATTAGCGTTCCTGATTTTTACATTATCGTTTGTCGGGATTACATTTGCTGAATCTCCTGAAGAAAAAGGGCTGGCGATCGCCCAGGAAGATGATAATCGAGACAATGGGTTTAAGAATTTCACTGCAAACATGGTGATGACTTTAAAAAACCGACAAGGCGAAGAAAGCACTCGCAATATTCGCAATAAAACTCTGGAAGTCAAAGACGATGGCGACAAATCTCTCTCAATTTTTGATCGTCCACGTGATGTGAAAGGAACCACCCTCCTCAATTATACGCATAAGGTCGGCACCGATGATCAATGGCTATATTTACCCGGCTTGAAACGTGTCAAACGAATCAGTTCTGCCAACAAGTCAGGTTCTTTTATGGGCAGTGAATTTGCGTACGAGGATGTCACCAGTCAGGAAGTAGAAAAATATTCCTATAAATGGATCCGTGACGAAGATCATAAAGGAGAAAAATGTTTTGTCTTTGAACGCTATCCAGCTTATAAAAACTCAGGATACACACGGCAGGTCGTGTGGCTCGACCAGAAAGAGTATAAAGTTCTTCGCATTGAATTTTATGACCGTAAAAACGCTCCGTTAAAAACGCTGGTTCAATCCGATTTCAAACAATACCTCGGAAAATACTGGTACCCGGGAACCATGTATATGGAAAACCTGCAGACGGGGAAAAGCACACTTCTTACCTGGACGAATTATAAGTTTCGCACCGGATTAAGCGAGAAAGATTTTAGCAAGAATAGCCTCAAACGAGCCCGTTAAACATGCATGCGTCCGATTCAAAATGTGGGATATTGCCGTTCCTCATTGCAATAATGTTCTTCATCACAGTTTCTGATTCTCAGGCGCATGAGTTTTCCGGTTTTGTAGGTGCAGAAGCACGGTTATTTCCAAACAGCGCCCGATATCTCGGGCAGGAAGATCAGTCCGCTTCCTTCGTAGCCCAACCCGAGTATTACCATGAGTTCGAGAGCGGCAGCAGTTTTACCTTCGTTCCCTTTTATCGAATCGATAGTGCCGACCGAGAGCGCACTCATTTTGATATCCGAGAACTCACTTTTCTCTGGCTTCAGGATGATTTCGAACTGAGGCTGGGGTTCCGAAAAGTTTTCTGGGGCACCACCGAAATCCTGCATCTGGTGGACATCATCAACCAAACCGACTTGGTGGAAAATGTTGACGCCGAAGACAAACTCGGACAACCCATGGCCAATATATCCTTCTCACGCGATTGGGGAACTTTTGACCTCTATTTTTTGCCCTATTTCCGCGAGAGAACCTTTACAGGCAAAGGTGGCAGATTGCGGGGTGCTGCTGTGGTGGACGAGGACCGTACTCAGTATGAAAGCGCTGCCGAAGAACGGCATAGTGACTGGGCTTTTCGCTATTCGCATTTTTTTGGCGATTGGGACATCGGCCTCTCCCAGTTTGTCGGTACCAGCCGGGATCCAATTTTGCTCGATGGCACAGACTCCAATGGCGATACCATCAAAATTCCTCGCTATGAACAAATCCGGCAAACCAGCCTAGACGTTTCTTTCGTCACGGGGGAGTGGTTATGGAAGGGAGAAGCACTCTATCGCGTCGGTCAGGGAGACGATGATTATTTTGCCTGGACCGGCGGATTTGAATACACCTTCACCCGAGTTTGGAGTTCACAAATAGATCTGGGAGTGATCGGAGAATGGATGTTTGACACCCGAGAAGAGGATGCTGCCACAGCGTTTGAGAATGATCTTGCGGGGGCACTCCGCCTTGCTCTCAATGACTCGGCCAGCTCAGAAATTCTGTTCGGTTGGGTGCAAGATTTAAACAGTTCCGCTCGATTCCTCTTCCTGGAAGCCAGCCATCGGTTCGGCGATCACTTGCTCTTGACCGCAGAGTTCCGTACCTTCACCAACCAGCCTGCCGAAGATTTTTTGTTCGAACAACGCGATGATGAAATTCTGCAAATAGAACTCGCCTACTACTTCTAGCGGCTCGAGCATTGGTTTTTGCAAACCCATAAAAACGTGACCCTCGGTCATGCAAACGCTATTATTTAAACGGGCACCAAAAATACTGATACATTATTGAGCTATTTTTTGAGCTCAATATGTTTTAAGGGTTAAAATATATATTCATAAATCTCAGGGACTCAAGCCTAGAATCCGATAAGAATAAACTAGGGTCATCAGCCAAACAACAAATATCCAATATGAATAGAAATTTTAGAATAAAACATTTTTATTTCCTTCTTTTTTCGGCGATTTTTATGTTTGTGGGGTGCTCAGCCTCAGAAGACAAAAAGGAGACCAAAAAGAAGCGAGAATTTTCTGTCCCCGTTCAAATTGGAAAAGTAGTTTATAAGAACGTAGAAGATCAAGTGCGGACCATAGGGGTTATGCTGGAAGAAAAACGGGTGGTTATTTCCTCAGAAATCGAAGGGAAAGTAATAAATATTTTTTCAGAAGAGGGAATGAAGGTTAAAGCGGAAGATATTTTGGCAAGGATAGACCCTACAGATTATCAACTTGAAGTTGAAAGGTTACAACATGTGCTTGATTCAGCAGCCAAGGATTTGGAAATGGCCAAGTCGGGGGCTCGCCCTGAAGTACGTAAACAGCTTGAGGCAAAAGAAAATGCAGCAAAAAGCAGTTTGGATCTTGCCTTAAAAAATCAAAGCAGAATTAAAGCGTTAGTCGAAGATGGTGTTATGGCGCAATCCACTCTTGATACGGCTATGGATGAGGTGAATCGATCTAAGGAGGAATTACGAGCCAGCCAAGCCAACCGAGAAGCAGGATTGCAGGCCAGGGAGGAAGATATTGAACAATATATAGCGCAAATAGAAGGGGTACAAAAACAGTATGATCAAGCTATGCTCAATCTGGAAAAAACCGTAATCCGAGCACCTTTCGATGGCGTAATCATTAAAAAGAAAATCGATCAGGGGGAGTTTGCTGAATCTAAAACCCCTATTGTAGAAATGATAATGTCCCCAAAAGTGATAGCAGGAATGACTTTACCCCAAAGATATCGTAATAAGCTTAATCGGTTAGAAGGCATCGAAATATATATTAAAGAACTTGATATCACAATCAGACTGGATAAAGAGCATTGCAAACGTATTCAGGTAATACCGGATGCAAACATCTATTCCGGGAATTTTTATCTTTGGATTGACTTGCCAAAACATGATTCCAGACTATTTCCCGGTCTTACTTTTCAAGCCAATCTTTTCCTGGGTAGGCGCAAAAATGTATTACACGTTTCATCCACCGCTTTGGTTATATCTGAGAAGGGAACGGTTGTGTACATTGTAAAAGATGGGAAAGCCCACATAGTTCCAGTGCATGCATTAAATGAGAAGAATGGGTTTGTAGAGATAAAAGATTTTACGAAACAATTAAAACCGGATGCGGATCTTATCCTCCGAGGGGCAGGAGCAGTTTTCCCAGAAGTCAGGGTCAAAATCGTAACAACTAACCTATAGAATTACCCGCTTACTTTTCAGATCTTAGCACTTTTTTAATTTTTTGAATCAAGTGACTGGCATTATCGGAAGACATATCAGACTTTGAAATAACTTCAATAGCCCCAAGAGATAAAGCCTTGAAAACGACTTCGTCATTTTCTGATGCTGAAACGACAAAAATTGGGATGGGTTGAGATTTTAAAATTTTTCGAGTGGCTTGAAGTCCATCCATACCCTCCATTTGAAGATCCATAGTTATAAAATCGGGCTGAAGTTGGGCAGCTAGTTGTATCGCCTCCTGGCCATTATCTGACATTCCAATAATTTCGATTTCATCATCGGACTCCAACAAATCTTTAAGAACATCGCGCTGAACCTCAGAATCTTCGACAATCAATCCTTTAAATATGGGCATGGATATAACCTCAAAAGCCTAAAGTCCAAATTAAAAGTGCAATGATCATTCTATATACCACAAAAGAATGAGGTGTCACCAAAATTAAAAAATTAGAATTTGTTTTATTGTCTTTGGAAGAATATTCCACGCAATTCTTCTTCTAAGGTGGGGCTTTGTTCAATTGCTTCTTTAAAGCTCTCCTTGTCCAAAACATAGAAGAAAGTTGCTACGTTAGCATATACTGTTGCGTTACATGGGTCACCTGTAAGCAGGGATGCTTCTCCAAAGGCCTCTCCTTGGCCAAGGCTGGCCACTTTTTCCCACTTTGTCCCATCATCAATTTTGACATCAACCGATCCGCTTCGAACCATATAATAGTTTTCCCCGGGATCACCTTGCCTAATGATTACATCTCCTGATTTGAATTTCTGTTTCTTAAGCTTCCTGGCTACCAATGTTAGTTCGTTGGCCGAAAGATTTGAAAATGCCTTGGTTTTTTTTAGAAATTTAATGAGCTCAATTTCTTCTTCCATCAAAGTATTGGATACGATCCTGCCATCTACCATGTTTATTAGACGGTCTGCGTAATCCAGGATTCGATTATCATGAGTGATAAGTATTACTGTGGAATTTTCGGCTTCACATAGCTCTTTTAACATTTCCACCACAGTCTTCCCGGATTCTTTATCTAATGCTGCAGTGGGTTCATCGGCCAGAACAATTTTTGGCCGATTAACTAAAGCGCGAGCCACGGCAACACGCTGCCTTTGTCCCCCTGAAAGGGATTCAGGTTTATAGTTTAAACGCTCCCCTAACCCAAGTTGAGAGAGAATATCCTGGGCCTTTTTATTTTTCTCAGATTTAGAATGCCGTTTTAATTGCAGAGCCATCTTCACGTTTTCCGTGGCGGTCAGTGATTCAAACAAATTATGCATCTGAAAAATAAATCCAATGTCCTGGCGGTATTGAACCAGATCCGTGGAACCCAATTTATCAAGTTTCTTTTCCCCGACTGTCAGGTTGCCCTGTTGAACGGTACGCAAGGCTCCTATTAACGAGACAAGGGTCGATTTACCCGACCCTGATGGACCAGTCATAATAACCAATTCGCCAGGATAAATATCCAGATCAATATCAAATAAAATTTGTTTTCGGTTTTCTCCTAAGCCAAAAAAATGAGAGACTCCCTCCACCTGAATTGCTGGATTGGAATCCAGTCCAAATATAGGAGCCTGATCATGGACCAGCGAACTTTCGGAAGGTAGATCTGCAGGTCTTAATTCGAAATTTTCCATTAGAATAACTCCGCAGGGTCTGCGCTCAATACTTTTCGAGAAGCAATCCAGCCTGAAATGGAACTCATTACCAAGGTTAAAGCAAATACGACTACTGCCTGGGCCGGGCTCATTATCATTGGTAGATGGAGCCAGTCTGAAACGGTTTGATAAATCAGGTTGCTGAATATAAGCCCAGGAATAAACCCTAATGTTGCAAGAATCAGGGACTGTCGAATAACAGTTCCAGTTAGGTATGAGTTTGAGTACCCCATCGCCTTGATAGTTGCAAATTGCTCAATACGATTCATAATATCTGTGAATAATATTTGATAACAAATGATTATTCCAACCACAAACCCCATCACCGTGCCCAATCCAAAAACAAACCCCACTGGAGTTCCTTCCAGCCAATAGTTTCTTTCCTTTTGAATTATTTGTTCTTTGGTGAAAACTAGAAGGTCATCAGAAAACTCTTGTCTCAGTGAACGGGCAATCTGAAGAATATCTTCTCCGGGTAGAATTTTTATTAATCCAATTTCGACTCTTGCTCTTTCTGCATTCACTTTCTCTCTGTCTTGAAAGATATTCAAATAGTTTGCATCACTCAGCATTACTGTCCCTCTCGCGGCAAAGTCTGTTCCCAAGGTGAAGTTTCCTATCACATGAACCGCCTTGCCTCCAATTTCCGTCTTTACTCCTTTAAAAATCGGACCGAACAGTTTTTTCGACAGTCTATCGATAATAACGGTGTCATTCTTTTTCAGGTTCTCTAAATGAGAATCTATTTCAGGAATTAAAAAAACAGAGTTCTTCGGATCAAAAGCGACTATCCGCATCATTTTTTCATAACCTGTTTCTGGGTTCTTCCATACCTTGTTGTCGATATGAAGATAATCAACTCTTGAAACACCCGGGAATCTATTGGCTTGAGAGATACGTATTTTTGAAAATGGCTCCTGATTATCGATAACCGAGCGTGTCATTTTGCTCACAAGGAATAAATCGGCATCTATTTTTTGTAATAGTTGAATGGTGCTATCCAGGAGGGCGTTCAGAAAACCGATTTGCATGAACATTAATAATACGGCAAAGGTGATTCCGGCTAGAGCATTAAGCAGGCTTTTTCGATTATGAGTCAGGTTTGCCCATGCAATTGGAACTGAGTCAAAATTGCTTCTCATCAGAAAAAATCTCGTTCCATTGGAAAACTTTATAACCACTCCTTCTTTCAGGGTATCGACGTAGAAAGTCTTGATACCACCGACTGTTATATCCAAACATGGTCCAAACCGGGTACCCAGGGAACCGAATTTTACACCCCATTCAAGCCAGTTTAATAGGCCAAATGTATTATTGTCCAACAAGGAATGATTTTATTTACCACTGATGTAGTCAAATCATCGGAGAGATGGGGAGCCTCTAGACTCACCGGAAGTGTCGGAAAAGAACTGGGCAAATCTAACGTGCTTATATTTCTTTCCTTTATCCCCTGCTATCGGTTTCAATGCGGCCTCTTTACTAGGCACAGTCAATTCTCTTCGATTGGACTCAATAGATACCCATGAATACCGCTGAAGTAACTGACTTTGTCAAATAAATGAAACTTCTCAGAAACTTCATTCCACCCCTTTTTCAAACGAGTCAACGTAAAAAATATTTCCCATTTAAATGGTCCCTTATCTTTGGAATATCGAAAAAGAAAAAGTGGAGGGGTATGTTCCCATACAAGGTTCCCCCTATCTTGCCAGTAGACGCCAAAAAAATTATTTATTGGAAATGAATTCAGGACTTCATTATTTGAATATAAGCCCACTCCAGACATCTGATGTTGCTTCTTTGCTGAGGCGTAAAGGATAAAGTTATTGCCTTGAGAGGGGATGCGGTAAGTCAAAGGGGTAGGGATTAAAGCACTATCCTTCATGTTTTTATTCATCTGCAAAGATTGCTGCCCTAAAAATTTATGCTCCTGGTTTTTGAACAAAGAAACTTCTTGGTCTTTGAGTTTTCTCCACTGGTCAAAAAATTTTTCATTCCCTTTCTGACGTGGTAAGGGGACGACCCCAACGTTCATCCGGTATATCCTCACCCGACCGATATCAGCGACCACTTTCATCAGAGATTTAGGAAGGACAGGAGCTTGGCGTCCAAAGTTGCTGGATATATGGCTTACGGGAATGTCACGGTGACCGAGGTAGGTGATTCCATCAAGTTGACGGTCCCGAAAGATATTGAGCATTTTTTTTGCAATCAATGGTTCCAGGGTACGGCGCAAGGCCATATCTTCGAAAGAAATCACCAGCAACTCGTGCTCGGTCGTTTCATCCTGTACATAACGAAGCGCTTCGCGAGATTCTGCCATTGTAGCGGCCTTGATGTCCTTCTTACTCAGGTAGTCTGAGGCATGACTAAAAAAAGATGGAATAAGAAATATCAGACCCAACGAAACAGTTAATACCTTGCCAAAGTAATGAGGCATAAAACGGCTTAGGATTTCGATTCCTTTATCAATCCCCAAAGCGGCGAGCAGAAAATTAAAAGGAAGCAGGTATGAATAAACCCTTGAAGGTCCTAGCATCCCGCTGAAAACCACCAGCAAACCAGGGGTAGTGAGAAGAATTAGGAAAAAACCGCGTTGGGTTCTATTGAGCGCCCATAAGCCAAAACAAACTGGGATGTAAAGCCACAAGCCCCAGGGTTGAGCGAGGTTCCGGGCTATTTCCTGATACTGCTGGGGTATTCCTGCTGATAAGCCGATGTCTTGATCTAACTTAAGGAATTTTTTGTAGGTCTCAATTCCCAAAACTAAATCATCGTAAATCATTAAGAAATATCCAGCCGTCAGTGTTGCCAGAAATATAAAAGGAAAAACTTTTTTGCCTAGATGAATCCATGGAATGGAAATTTCAGGATTCCTTGATTCCCAAAGAACAAAAATAAACGCCAGACCACATCCGGGCAAAAAATAGGCGTTGCTTGGTAACGTGATGCAAAGGCCTAGCCCTGAAAAAATTAAAACCCAGGCACCCTTCGACTTTCCCTCAAAAAGCAGAATCATTCCAAAAACAGAAGTGAGAGCCAGAAGTTCAGAAAAGGCGTATCCTCTTCCATGCTGAGCCCAGTAAAAGTGAGGAGCAGAACCTATCATCAGGAGAGCGGCAAACGCCGCAACCCTGCTATTCCATAGTCTTTGCCCAAGAATGTGGATTAGAAAAATGGAAAAAATCGCGGCAAAGAAAACCGGAAGTCGAAACACAACCTCACTTTCCCCGAAGGCTTTCATTGATGCATTGGACAAGATCGAAAAAAAGGTGTGCTGATTGGGTCCTGCGTAATGGGTCAATAATTTGGAGATCGTGGAGGAGACGTGCTCAAGGTAGGTTGCCGACTCATCTCCGTTAAGGGGAGCCTTGAGCCCCGGCAGGCAGAGCAGGGCAAAGAAAAACGCCCACAAAGCGGATGTTTTCCATGAACACTTATTTTTGTCAGGTGATATCAAATTTAACCGTAAAAAACTCCGGCCTGGTTAGTTTGAAATGAGAATGGGATTGTTGAATTTCTGAACCCGAGATTTCCTCTATGAACATCATAAGAGCGGTTCTGAAAAGAAGGGCTTTTTGTATTAACTAAGAAACTACAAGCACCTTTTAAAGCACATAATGCCAGAGTTTTGGCAAATTGTAACCCAAATTTGGCACTAAAGTATGGGATTACGAAACTGCATTTAACTTTTTGCTCTCACTTTATAAATTGCCCAAAATTTTGTCACAACAAAACGTATAAAAAGCGCTGAAAAATCATCAGGACTCGAACAATTCTTTTTAAATAAATGGTTTGTGGAAGCTCCAGTGCGACGGCACTAAAATCAACTCCGGCCTCGTTATATTCTTCCTTACTAAAATGGAATCTAGTATGAGTCCGACTATGAAATTTTAAATGCCTTATTCATACCTCCTTCATACAGAGATTTAAAGGTTTTAAATTTTTTCTTCTCTGATATCCTAATAGTACAATTAAAAAATATTTTTGCATCAAAAGGCGGTTCCTTCAACCAGCATTCTTTCCTGTTAGATTGAATATCCATGGGGTGAGAAACCCCAAGCTCAGAAAAACAAGATGAACCTAAACATTAAAAATAAAATTGTACTGGGCAGTTGCCTGTCTCTGGTTCTGGTGACTATTCTGGCTATTTTCGCAAACCAGAGTATTAAATCGCTGGTCGAAACTTCAACTTGGGTAGAGCACACCCATCAGGTCCTTGATCATGCTTCCCGGATTGAGAAATTAATTGTAGACATGGAGACAGGGGAACGGGGGTTTTTGATTACTGGGAAAGAAGAGTTCCTGGAGCCATATGAATTAGGGAATCAGTTATTGTCCAAAGTATTGAGTAAAACTAAAAGCCTGGTTTCAGATAACCCTGCACAGATAGAAAGGTTAGATGAAATAGAAAAAGCGATAAACCTTTGGCAGGCAAAGGCTGGCATACCAGAAATAGAAAAACGTAAAGAGGTGACGCGAAATTTCAAAGCCATTTCTAATCTTGAGATGTTGGCAGCCCGAACGGTGGGAAAGGAAATTTTCGACAATATCCGTTACGAGATCAATGTGATCCGTTCGGAATTCGATCAGGAAAAAAATTTTAGAGGAAAGATCATTCTCCTTGATGTCTTTAATTCCTTGTTGGACATGGAGACGGGCCAGCGAGGATTTCTTTTGACGGGTAAGGAGGAATCCCTGAGTCCTTACACCAAGGGTCAGAAGGCTTTTGAAGGAAAGATTGAAAAATTAAATAATTTTTCGGAGAACGTTAAGGGTCGCCGGATAATCAAACAAAGCATTGATCATATAAAGCTTTTGGTTAGTCAATGGCTTGAAAAAGCCGCGAACCCGGAAATTAAAGCCCGTCAGATGATTGATCAACGGTCCAGTAAGATGTCAGATGTTACTTCTTTGATAGAAAAGGGAACCGGTAAGCGAATAATAGATGATCTCCGCACTAAGCTGCTGATATTTAAACAAACGGAACATGAGTTAATGGCAGTCCGGAAAGTGGAAGCTGAGCATCGGGTATCATTTGCTAAATCCGTGATCATTTTTGGCACCTTGATGGTTTTATTTATATCTTTATTTGGTTCTTTTTGGCTCGCTGGAAGTATTTCCAAACCCATAAATTTATTAAAATTGGCCAGTGTCGGTGTCGGAAAGGGAATCTACCCAGATAAATTATATATCGATTCAAAAGACGAGGTTGCTGATTTGGGAAATGCTTTTGAAAATATGGTGGGCAAGATAAAGTCGAATGAGAAAGCTATTTTGTTAAAAATAGAAGAAGCCGAGTCAGCCAAGGAAGAACCGGATAAATCTAGAGCAGTAGCAGAAATAGCCACAAAAGAAGCCGATAAAGCCAATAAGGCAAAGTCTATATTTTTAGCCAATATGAGTCATGAAATCCGCACTCCTATGAACGCTGTTCTTGGATATGCTCAGATTCTTCAGCGTGACTCGTCTTTAAGTGAAGTGCAATATGAGGCCATTCAGACTATCAATAAAAGCGGCAACCATTTATTGGAACTGATCAATGATATTTTGGATATTTCAAAAATCGAAGCAGGAAAACAGGAATTGAATAAGACCGTCTTCGATCTGGGGGTATTGACGAAGGAGTTGAAATCTATTTTTTCTGGCCAATGTAAGGAAAAACAGCTTGTGTTTGAAATGGAAGAATGCCCTGAAGGCAAAATTCTTGTGAACGGTGATTTGGGAAAACTGAAGCAGGTTTTGATAAATTTGATCGGCAATGCAGTTAAATTCACAGACTCAGGTTCAGTGGGGTGCAGGTTCAGCAAACAGGAATTTGACAACCAATTCCTTTTTGAGGTGACGGATACGGAGGTCGGGATTCCCAAGGATTCTCAGGAATCTATCTTTGAACCCTTTATGCAGGAAGAAGAAGGATTTAATAAAGGAGGTACCGGACTTGGTCTTGCTATATGCCGCAAACAAGTGAATCAAATGGGTGGTGAATTACAAATTGATTCAGAACCAGGCAAAGGGTCACGGTTTTACTTCTCCATACTGCTTGACCGGAGGAGCAGGACAAAGCCTACTGAAAACGCGGATACTAAATATGACAATATAATTGGACTCAAAGATGAATTTAAAATCAAAGCTTTAGTTGTGGATGATATAAAAGAAAATAGAGATGTCTTGACTGCATTTTTAAGGAGTATTGGCGTTGTTGTCACAAATGCGGAAAATGGCAAAGTGGCTTTGGAACAAGTCGAGCAGGTCGAGCCTCACATAATTTTTATGGACATTCGTATGCCCGTGATGGATGGGGTTGAAGCGCTCCACAAAATTAAAGAAAAATATCCTCAAAATATTATAAAAATAATTTGTATTACAGCATCGACGTTGCGAGATCAACAGCAAAAATATCTTGATATAGGATTTGATTCTTATATTTCAAAACCATTCAACCATAGTGATATTTTTGAGGTTCTGGAAAAGGATTTAAATGTTGAATATAACTATAAAGAAAATGGGAGAAATTCAACGGCCCAAGAAATACCCGATAATTTTGATTGGTCCAATGTAAAAATCCCCCCCGAAATTAAAACCCTGATTTTGAATGCCGCTGATTCCCACTCTATCACTGGTTTGGAAAAATCCTATGAACATTTGAAGTCCATAGAAAATGGTGGAAAAGAACTGGCGAGTCTTTTGAAGCAGTTCCTAAATAGTTATGACATGGAGGGAATAAAAAATACCATGAATAAAATTTCCTAATCCATCTTTAACTTATGGGGCGATAGGAAAAAGCAGCCTGGAATCAAAATTTTGTAAAAACACCCAAAATCAGATATTGGACCAGGGGGCCGGAGGTTCAAATCCACTACTCAATGAGTGCTCGCCCTAGCCAGTATTGAAGGGACTTAACGGTTTTCCGATAAGTCCTTTTTATATACGGTGTATAAAAATCTATCCAATTCAACGGACTCACCGGAAGAGACCCAAGGAAAGCGGTCCAAGAGCGCACTTAATAAAATTTAAAAGGGCAGGAGTCGAGGCCCCGTAGCTCCACTTTTGTTTGTGATGTGTAAAACTATTTATATCTTCTAACTATTCCCTGTAACACTCAAGCATTCCCAGAACCCTCGCTCCCACACAATGATACCTGAGGTAATAATGATTGCGAAAAGAATTGGCGAGTTGTTTTCTTTCCTGACAACTCTGTTATTGGAGAATTTTAAGGTAGATGATACTATTCATGAATAATCCTCACAGTCATATGAAAATAGATAAATTAGATTTCCTATCGAAGTGTTTGTAACAAAGATTATTAGTTGAAAGGATGCCTCTGAGTTTTGCGTGAGGTAGTTCATTGAAGCTTTAAAAAGTTACAAAAGGTCTGGAGATGAATATTCAATAATATTGGAGCAATTTGCTAGTGTTCCTTTAAATATTGAATCGGCAAGATATTAATAAAGGTGGAAAGTTTTAGAGAATTTAAATGACTTCCTTGCAGCAACAAAACCTGGCTGGGAAAACTGTCCTCCTGGTGGATGATAATCCCGTTAACATTGAACTCCTGGTTCAAACTCTCAAATCACAGCATTTTAATATCTTTACGGCATCCAGCGGAAAGATGGCTCTGGAGATCGCCCATGAAAACAAACCCGATCTCATTTTACTGGATGTTGTGATGCCCGAGATGGATGGATTTGAAACTTGTAGAAAGCTCAAGACAAGCGACGTTACCTGCAACATCCCAATTATTTTTATTACCGCAAAAACAGAACAGGAAGATATCGAAAATGGCTTTTTGGCAGGTGGCGTAGAGTACATCCCCAAACCTTTCAAGGTCAATGAGGTTTACAACCGAATTCGAACTCATCTGTTGCTGGGTTCGCAAAAAAAACAAGTAACTTTGTTGCAGGAGGAAGAATCTACAGCGATCAGCGGAATGAAGTTGATGATCGTAGATGATAATCCTTTGAATATAGATGTCCTGAGAAAAACTTTGGTGCCGTTAGAGTTGGATATTTCTATGTCCCCTGATGGAAAGGTCGCGGTTGACCTTGCACCTCGCATTCAACCGGACCTTATCCTGCTTGACGTAATGATGCCTAATATAAACGGGTTTGAGGTTTGCCGGATCCTTAAAACAGACCCACTGACTAAAGATATTCCAATTATTTTTGCAACCGCGAAAAACAAGCCTGAAGACATCGAAATGGGATTTTCCCTGGGTTGTGTAGATTATTTCATTAAACCTTTTTACCACGCAGAAGTTCTGGCTCGGATCAAATCTCAATTAGAGCTCAGAAAACTATTATTACTAAAGGAAACCTGGTCAGAACAATTGAAAGCCTCCAAACGCAATTTGGAAGAGAAGATTTTTGAACGCACTTCCTCTTTGGAACAGGCCAAGGAAGAAGCCGAGCAGGCTAACCAGGTCAAGTCAGAATTCATTTCCAAAATGAGCCATGAATTACGGACGCCTATGAACGCTATTTTAGGTTTCTCTCAGCTCATGGAATTGAACTTAGAGAATGAGGACCAGTTGGCACTCCAAAAGAAAAACTTGAGCCACATACAGAAATCGGGGGAACATTTACTGGCGCTTATCAATGACATCCTTGATCTTTCTGGAATTGAATCCGGCACAACCAATATCTCGATGGAAAAAGTACATCTTTCCGGAATGATAGAAGAGAGTGTGCTCCCTATAGTTACCTCCATGGCTCAGGAGCGGAACATATCCCTGGACAATCGAACCTCCAATCATCCTGGATTATTGGTTTTAGGTGATCCTTTGCGCTTAACTCAAATATTGCTTAACTTAATGACCAACGCGATTAAATACAATAAAGAGGGAGGGAGCGTCACTGTAGATTGCCAGCAGGTCTCAGAGTGGATGGTGCGCATCACCATCACTGATACCGGTCATGGGATTCCAAAAGAAAAACTGAATACTATATTTGCCCCCTTTTACCGGTTGGAAACAAATGACCCCGAGGTTGAAGGAGTGGGAATAGGCCTGACCATCACCAAGCGGCTCGTTGAATTGATTGGCGGCAGGATTTACGTAGAAAGCGACCTTGGCAAAGGCACCTGCTTTACCTTCGAATTGGAGAGTGCCGGAGAGTGAAAGTTTTTTAGATCAAATTTTCCTACCCCACCAGGTGGTTGAGCCCATGTTCTATAGCATGCCTGAAAGATTTACGTATGCGATTCTGGTGTGGAGCATTTTTTACTCGGCCAGCAGGGTAATTTCGTCGCCGGTTTGGGAGCCGATTGTTTCATTTCCAATTCCTTCAAACATGAGAAATTATGAATGCTTTGAAGGGATTGCCCTAAATCGAATGCGAAGATAAGAAAACCACTGAACCCAATATTTTAAAAAGAATTTTTTAATTTTTCATAGACCCTCTCAGAGGAAATTAACAAAAATGAAATTTAAGTGGACCTTGCAAAATAAGATCATGGCAGGGAGTTTGCTGCCAATAATTTTGGTGCTTATCCTCGGATATAGCTCTTACGAAAATGTTAAAAAAATGGATGATCTTGCCCATTGGGTTGATCATACAAATATTGTTCTGGCCCAAGCAACTGCAGTCGAGAAACTAATAATAGATCTGGAAACGGGAGAAAGAGGATTCCTGCTAACGGGTAAAGAGAATTTCCTGGAGCCTTTTAAAACAGGAAAGGAAAAACTGGGTTCCGCTTTTAGTGAATTAAGCAATTTGATTGGTGATAACCCGGCCCAGGTAGGAAAACTGAATGAAATAGAAATATTGATGACTGAATGGATTAACGCAGCAGCCGAACCTCTAATACAGTTAAGGAGGGGGGTAACAAAGTCAGCAGCAACAATGGAAGATGTGGCCTCTCTGGTCGAGAGTGAGGTAGGTAAAGTCATCATGGATGAGATCCGTGTAAGGCTCAGTAAATTTAAGGAAGTAGAACAAAAACTATTGGTAAAAAGACAATTGGAATCCAAAGAAGAAAACGCGTTGGTGAAAAGCATTATTTCAGTAGGTGTTGGCTTAGTAGTCTTGTTAACTCTGTTTGGCACCTTTTGGATATCTAGATTTACCACCCGACCCATAATGTCATTAAGCGCTGTCAGCAAGCGGGTCTTGGAAGGCGATACCAATGCCCGCGCAAACTTGAGTTCCTCGGACGAGGTTGGCCAACTGGGGAATGCTTTCGACGAAATGCTTAATGGACTGAATGCATCTAAAAAGGAAGCGGAACTTAAATCCAAGGACCTTGAAGGTCAAAACTGGGTCAAAACAAGTTTAGGGGAATTGGCCGACATAATACGAGGTGAGCAAACACCTATGGAGCTGGCTCAAAACATAATTCAGTATCTCGTACCTGCTTTAAAGGCACAAATTGGCGCATTCTATTTGGTTGAGGGCGACACACTGAAAATGGTAAGCAGTTATGCCTACAACAAACGGAAAATTTTGGGTAACGAGTTTCGTCTGGGTGAAGGCCTGGTGGGACAGGTCGCCTTGGAGAAAAAGGAAATCATTTTAACTAAAGTTCCCGATGACTACATAAGTGTGAGCTCTGGATTGGGGGAAGCCGTTCCTAAAAATATTATGGTGATGCCCTTATTATTTGAAGAGGAACTTGAAGGGGTCATTGAATTGGGTTCATTTAATGAGTTCGATGATTTGCAAAACCAACTTCTTAATCAGGCCCTGGGGATATTAGGCAGCAGCCTTAAATCCGCTGAGTCAAGGGAACAAATGGCACGCTTACTCAAGGAAACCCAAAAGCAGGCGACGGAATTGGAATCGCAACAGGAAGAAATGCGGGCCACCAACGAGGAATTGGAATCGCAACAGGAAGAAATGCGAGCCACCAACGAGGAGTTGGAATCGCAACAGGAAGAAATGCGGGCCACCAACGAGGAGTTGGAATCGCAGTCATCTGAGTTACAAAAATCTGAGCATGAACTCCTCCAAAAACAACAAGACCTTGCTAAGCAAAATAGTGTTATCGAAGAAAAAGCCAAACAATTAGAATCGGCGAGTAAGTATAAATCCGAATTTCTGGCGAATATGTCGCATGAATTGAGGACCCCTTTGAACAGTCTTTTGATCCTGTCCCAACTCCTTGCAGAGAATAAAGATAAGAACCTTACGGAAAAACAGCTCGAATTTGCCAATACGATCCATGGTTCCGGGTCGGATCTTTTAACATTGATCAACGATATTCTGGATCTTTCCAAGGTGGAAGCAGGAAAGTTAGATCTCAATCTCGAAGAGGTGGCCCTTAGCGATTTAGCCGCCTCCATCGAGTCAAATTTCAAACATGTGGCTGAGGATAAAAGCTTATTCCTGAAAGTTGAGTCTGATAAAGGTTTGCCCGTTTCTATTAGAAACGATTCGGTACGGCTTAATCAGGTTATCAAAAACCTGCTTTCGAATGCCTTTAAGTTCACCTCCAAAGGAGGGATCACAGTAAAGTTTCAGCCGGTCGATTCTTCAGTAGTATTTTCACATATGAGCCAAAAACACCAGGACAGCCTGGCCATTTCGGTCACCGATACCGGGTCCGGGATATCCAAAGATAAACAGCACGCTATCTTCGAGGCTTTTCAGCAGGAAGATGGCAGTACCAGTCGAAAATACGGAGGAACCGGGCTGGGACTTTCTATTTCCAAGGAGTTTGTCAAGCTCATGAATGGTGAAATTCATATAGATAGCCAGCTCGGGAACGGCAGTACGTTCACCATTTATATTCCCAGGAAGGTTGTTGGAAGGAAGTTGGCAGAGAAAGATGAAACAGGCGAAATAACCACACCCGTTTCCGCCAGTGATTTTCAGAGCCACGCGCCAAAAACAGCGGGCTCGGACCACCTGATATTGATCGTTGAAGACGATCCCAAGTTTGCAAATATTTTATTCGAGCTGGCCCAGGATAATGGCTTTGAGGCAATAATCGCTTCAGATGGTGAAACGGGACTAACACTTATAGCGCAACACCGACCGGCAGCAATCCTTCTGGACATCGGACTTCCGGGCATGGACGGCTTGACCGTCATGGATAAAATCAAGGAAAATCCTCAAACGCGTGATATTCCGGTTCATTTCCTCTCCGCCATGGACAAGTCCGAGGAGGCAATGAAAAAGGGTGCCGTTGGGTTTTTAAGCAAACCCATAAGCCCGGAAGGACTGGCTGGCGTTTTTGGTAAATTAGAAAACATGATTTCTAGAACTCCTAAAAATCTCCTGCTGGTGGAAGACGATGAAAAGATGAGAACCAGCATTATCGAACTTTTGAAGAAGGAGGATGTGGGAATTACCAGCGTGTCCATGGGGCAAGAGGCTTTAGACCTCCTCGCAACCCAAGTGTACGATTGCATGATTTTGGACCTGGGGTTGGAGGACATGTCAGGCTTTGATTTGCTGAAAAAAATTGACGCACAAAAATCATTCACCCCACCTCCAATCATTATCTATACCGGAAAAGACCTTTCAAAAGCGGATCAAATGCAATTAAAAAAATATTCCGACAGCATTATTATCAAAAGTGCCAAGTCGCCTGAGAGATTACTGGATGAAACCCATTTATTCCTTCATAGCCTTAAACGACGGGTTAATGATCCAAACGAGGACGCAACCCAACATCCGGGTCAGGATTCCATCCTGCAGGGGAAAAAAGTATTGCTGGCGGACGATGACATGCGCAATGTGTTTGCTCTCACAAGTGTTCTTGAGTCTAAGGAAATGAACGTCCTGACCGCCAGGAACGGCAAGGAAGTTTTGCAGTTACTCAAAAAAAATAATGGAATTGATATTGTTCTGTTGGATATTATGATGCCGGAAATGGACGGTTATGAAGCCATGAAATTGATTCGCAAGGAAAACCGCTTCAAAAACCTTCCCATCATTGCCTTGACGGCAAAGGCGATGAAGGGTGACCGTGAAAAATGTATTCAGGCAGGAGCTAATGATTACCAAACCAAGCCTGTGGTAACAAATAAATTACTATCACAAATGAAGGTGTGGCTATCCCGCTAATATTCTAATAAAAATAAACCATGGAAACAGAAAAACCAATTCCTCAGGAAACTGCCGATGTTGAGCTTGAATTGCTCCTGGAAGCCATTTATCAAGAATATGGTTACGATTACAGAGATTACATCCAGGTCTCGTTGAAACGACAAATCCTGAACCGGCTTGAGCAAGAGGGATTGAAGTCTATTACAGAACTGCAGGTACAGATACTGAAGGATAAAGATTTATTTAATAAACTATTGGGCGATCTTTCTATTAATGTTACCGAACTGTTTCGCGACCCCCTGTTTTACCTGGCACTAAAAAAGGAAGTGCTCCCGATTTTAAAGACCTACCCCCAGCTTAATATCTGGCATGCCGGATGCGCAACGGGTCAGGAAGTATATTCATTTGCGATTATGCTCAAAGAAGAAGGGTTGTATGAAAAAACGCAAATCTATGCAACCGATGTTAATCAGGTGGCTCTGGAAAAAGCAAAAGCAGGAATCTATAGCCTTAGCAGCCTCAAAGAGGGCACAGCAAATTACCAGCAGGCGGGAGGCGAGAAAACCTTAACCGATTATTACACCACAGATCATAAGAACGCCATCATAAACCGTTCTCTAAAAAAGAATATCCTTTTCTGTGACCATAATCTGGTAACGGACAAAGTATTTTGTGAGATGAATTTGATCATGTGTCGCAATGTCTTTATTTACTTTAACGAAAGTTTGCGGGAACAAGTTCTCAAAATTTTTCATGAGAGTCTTTGCCGTCAAGGATACTTATGTTTGGGTGCCCAGGAGTCCCTTTTAAAGTTGAAATATTCAAATTATTTTGAACGCGCTGAAAACAAACAAAAGATTTTTCGAAAAACGATCCATGGCAATATTTAAACCTGCACACCTGTCCGAGAAACGATCAGCAAGACGGTATGAGGCCATCGTGATTGGCGGTTCTGCCGGATCCTACGACCCTATTCAGATAATTCTCTCCTCTCTTCACCAGCATTTTGCCTGCCCCATCATGGTGGTGATGCATTTAAACAGGAATCAGGATGGAACTATTGCCAATGATTTAAACAAGCAATGCAAAATTGAAGTTAAAGAAAATATAGAGAGAAAACATCCCGCACCGGGGGTCGTTTATTTCGCCCCGGCTAATTATCACTTGCTCATCGAAAAGGATAAAACTCTTGCTTTGTCCACTGCTCCGCCGGTGAACTTCTCACGTCCATCGATCGATGAGTTGTTTGAAACGGCCGCTGAGGCTTATGGCCCCAACCTAATGGGAATTCTTTTAAGCGGCGCAAATAGTGATGGCTGTCGAGGGTTAAAAAAAATAAAGGACAGGGGCGGATTTTCTATAGTTCAAGACCCCGCTGATGCCAAGATCAATTATATGCCCAAGAAATCTTTAGAATTGACACAGGTCGATTTAGTTTTGCCCCCCAAACAAATCGGGTTTTTTTTGAACAAGGCCATTGGGGTTGGGAAACTTTTAAGGAAGAAGGTTTAATCATGCACGAACTAACGGCGCCAAAAGTTCTTATCGTTGATGACACGCCAGCCAATCTGATTGTAATGGTAAATCTTCTGGAAGATGAAGATTGTCAACTAATCACGGCGGCTTCCGGTGAAGAGGCGTTGTCCAAGGTGATGGATCATGATTTTGCGGTCATTCTGATGGACGTGCAAATGCCGGGAATGGATGGATTTGAAGCCGCTGAATTAATCCGAGGGGTAGAAAAGTCCAAGGATGTTCCTATCATTTTTGTGACGGCACTCAGCAAAGAGCAAAAATATGTTTTTAAGGGTTATGAATTGGGAGCGGTGGATTTTCTGTTTAAGCCCTTGGATTCGAACATCCTGATTAGCAAGGTTAATGTATTCTTGAGACTGAATCTTCAGCGGAGAGCATTAGAAGAAGAAGTTGCAAGGCGCAAAGCCACCGAACTAGAACTTGAAAACGCTAAAATAGAAGCCGATTCAGCTAACCAGGCCAAAAGCATCTTTCTTGCTAATATGAGCCATGAAATCCGCACTCCTATGAACGCCGTCTTGGGGTATGCGCAGATTCTGCAAGGGAAAAACCTGGAAGCAGATGACAAAAAATCGGTCGGGCACATTCTTTCCAGTGGCAATCACCTTCTTGCCCTGATTAACGATATCCTCGATATTTCCAAAATCGAATCGGGAAAAGCGGAAGTGGTCCAGGAGGATTTTGATCTGACCCAAGTGATTCATTTTCTGACAGGTATGTTTAATCCAAAATGTAATGAGAAAGGTCTTGTTCTTAAAGTGGAGGGCATGACTGAGTCCCCTGCTTTGGTGAATGGTGACGAAACCAAAATCAGACAGATATTGATAAATCTTCTCGGCAATGCCGTTAAATTTACCGAATCGGGAGTAGTTGGTTTAAATATCTCGATTACAGATAATGATCAATATCAATTCGACGTTACCGATACCGGGAAAGGGATTCCGGCGGAGGCACAGAAATCCATATTCGATCCTTTCCAGCAGGACAGCGAAGGGCGGGAAAAAGGCGGCACAGGCTTGGGTTTGGCAATTGCCCAAGGGCAAGCGGAACGTATGAATGGTCGACTGGCATTGGTTTCGGAATTGGGGAAAGGGTCCAAGTTTTCTCTGATCCTGAGGCTTCCCTCTGCGTTAAAAACCGTACCTGCCAAGACGACCGAGAGTACCAGGAGAAAAGTTTCCCGTCTGGCTAAGGGACATAAGGTGACAGCTCTGATTGTTGATGACGTGGAGCTGAATCGGGACGTCTTGAAAAAAACTCTTACGTCTGTGGGAATTGAAGTTATTACGGCTAAAAACGGTGAAGAGGCTGTGGACATGGTCCAGAAATTCGTTCCCGATATTGTATTCATGGATAATCGTATGCCAGTAATGGACGGTACGGAGGCAACACGTATAATTAAAAGTAAGTATTCCAGCGACCAGGTCAAGGTTGTGGTCATCACCGCTGGTGTTTTGTTGCAGGAGCGTAAATTCATCGCCGAATCGGACGCCGACGGTTTTATTTCCAAGCCATTCCAAACAGACAAATTGTTTGAGTGTATTAAGGATTTGCTCAAAATCGAATATGAATATGAGACAACCGCCGAAGAAGAAAAACCGCTAACTCCTGAAATCGAAATATCCAAAATCAATATTTCCAAGGACCTTTATACGTCTTTAAAAGACGCAGCGGAAACGTATCAGATTAGCAAACTGGAGAAATACTTTAAGCAGTTGGAGGAAGAGAGCAATGACGGAAAGGCACTGGTTGATTATCTCGCTCCCTTGTTAGCCCAATATAATATAAAAGGCATTCTTGATATTTTGGAGAAAGTCCAGAATGGACAAAAGTGACTTTGATATTTCGAGGTAATCGAGAAAGTTATTTTGCCTTGAAAACAATGTACTCTTCTGGTGGTACCTCGCCCATGGCAAACGGAAGCGGCCCGGCCTGGGAGGAATAAAAACCCGCCCCGCCCAATCGCATTACAGATAACCAGCGCAAAGTTTGTTCCTGGAATTTTTCAATCGGTATAAACCGATCTCCCTGCGGCCACCTTCCCTGATTTTTTTGCGGCCAAATTGTATTCGACTGATTGCTCGGAATGATCATAATATCGCCCTCCGAATGTTCCTTCCTGAAATCAACCGCTTCGTAGCCCATGCCCTCCATATAATACTGAAACCCCCAATGCCCTTGAAATTTTACCGGGTATTGATAAGCTTTAAATCTGACATCCATAGTGTTTGCGGCAGATCGCTGGCTATTTGCCAATGACACATCCGCCCAGGTTACCAGAATAGAAATTAGAGCCGCAGGAAACAAGGGCCAGATGGCTTTTCGAGAAAAAAATGTGTTTGATTCTTCATTCAAATAATTTAAGCGGCGCATCACAAGTATGGCGGCAGCAGGAAGCATAGGTAAGATGTTGCGGGCACTTGTCGTCCAATTAATATAACTCGAAAATATAAAAGCACCCATAATCCATAGAAAGAGCAGCATTGACGTGGCGTTTCTATGTCTCATCAAGTCGGTTATGGCAAGAATAAGAATATGCATACCTGCAGAAATAAACAGGGTGAGCTGAAAAACAAGACCCCAACGAATTCCAGAATCAAAAACTGAAGAGCCCAGTTCATCATATAACTGGATGCTACCAATAGTATTTACTGAGAGAAGGACTGATAGGGATAGAGTTAATAATATTGCTCCCATGAAAAAAAAAGTGCGCCGAGGCCATAAAAGAGGGGCAAAAAATATTACCCCTACTAAACAACCTCCCGCAAAAGAAAGTCCCGTTAAAGTTTTATCCAGGAATTGCGAAGGCTTTACCCAACTGCCCGCGGCGTATGCCGCTGCATCCGAAATTAAACTTTGATTGTAAAGGCTGTAGGTCAACCACTCGTAACCCACGACAAACAATTCCGGTATGAATAAAATACATATCCTATAATCAAACTTCTTCTCAACAAGAGTAAACACCAGTAGAAGCGGGATCAATGTTGCGCCAAAATATTTTGTTAACGTTGAGAGGGCAATAAAAATTGCGGAAAGGAAAAGATACGGCAAGCTTCCCCTCTTCAGACCTTCCAGCCAAAGGAATATAGCCCAGACATAAAAGGCAAGCATTGTTGTGTCGGACATCACAGACGCGCTGGATATGAGAAAGACCGGGCTGAATACAGTAAGAATAGCTGCAAGATGAGGCAAGGAACAAAAAGAACGAGCCAAAAAATATGTTCCCAAACTTAAGCCTAAAGCCGGGATCAGAAAAAAGAAATGGATAACCGGCTCATTCCAGCCAAACAAGCCTGTAATGAGTGCAATGTAATAAGATACAAAGGGAGGGTTTTGATTGACAGAAAACATATCCATTTCAAAACCATACCAATTCACCTTAAACCCATAAAAGTCCAGCGGATTTAACTGTATCTGTCTGGCCGCCCACACAAAAAGAGGTTCATCCATATTGAATGCTTTTGTGATAAATGGCAGGAGCGATACAATAGTTATTATTGCTACCATGAACACGGGCGAATTAATAAGACGATGCTTTATTGGAGATTCGATCATTTCTCTATAGTGGGTGGCCTTCTAGCTTTAACCTGGCTGTTACCTTGATGGTAACCCGAACCAATTGATGCAGTCATACCACCAGAATTATAGCAAACCACCGGAGGCATCTTTTTAGAAATCTCCTGGGTTGGAGAAAAGTATTGGGACGAGTCAATGTTTTAACATTGAGGCAATCATGAAGCATAAAAAGAAAAATTGCGTAAAGTTCTTTGTCTGTGGCTGGGCAGTTTTGATACTTTTAAACTTCTCTAGTCATTATGCTACGGCCAAGTGCCCAACAAGGATGGGCTCTATTTACATCCCAGAACATTTTTCCGTGATCGCACATAGAGGGTCCGCCACCAAATTCCCAGAAAATACTCTTCCAGCTTTCAATGAGGCTTTGAACGTGGAAGGTGCCAATGCTTTGGAAGCAGATATTTCTCTAACTCGAGATGGAAAGGTGGTTCTCTGGCACGACTGGGACCCCAACAGTCCCATAGCATTGATCAGGCAAGAGAAAGGAGAGCCGATCCAAAAATTTAAGCCTTTTGGCCCCAAATTAAAGGAGTCAAGATGGAGAAAAAAAGTCAGTGAGCTTTCTTTAACTGAATTATTGGACCACTACGGCTATGAAAATAAAATCACTCAAGCTAAATCTAATATTAAAATTGCCACCTTTCATGAATTTATAAAATGGGCGGCACAGCAAAATAAGCTCAAACTGGTATTACTGAAGCTAAAGATTCCAGTTGAAGAAGGACGTTTGGCCTCAGTCATGCTTGAAGAAATAAGGAAAATAGTTGGCAGTATTTATCCAAACCCACATTTTCGACTCGTCTTCTTGACTCCGCATAAAGAAATTTTATATTTGGTAAAGAATCAATTTAACGAATTTTTGTTTTCTTATGATCGGGAAGTTTTCCCCAACGAAATCACAAACTATCATTCCTTTACCACAGTTCCCATTGCCATAGACTTTAAAAACAGTTTTGCGAGTATCGGACTTCCATTTCTTGCTGACACTCGCACCCACCCTACCCCGGAACCATGGTTGATTTATAAGTATATTTTAACTCTGGATTTTAGAATTCGAGATAACTACAAAAAAAGCTCCTCCCAATATATAAATATTATTAGTTGGAACATTAATGACGAGAAAAAAATGAGGTGCCTGATTAACCTGGGGGTCGATGGAATTGTTACCGATAAGCCGAAATTATTACGGAAAATCGCTTTGGATATGAAAAAAATATTAGATTAATTCCCAATTAAAAACACTTCCTTCCTTATTGCAAGCTTCCTGGGAAATTCTGGCAAAGCTCGCACATAAGCCACTGTTTTATAGCGTATTTAAGGCTATGCTCCCTCTGCAGGCTCGCGCAATAATATTAAATGCGAAGCAAAACCGCATGTCGTTTCTCTCTTCAAATTTTCATTTATATCCCACATAATAAACAGTCCCTGTTAATATAAATAAGAGCACTACATTCAACAGCAAGCAGACTTTTTATTATCGTTATTCCCATGGATGATGAAACTTCATATTTGATGGAATTTTTGGAAGAAATTTCCGAAACTCTTAATCAATTGGACCGCCAGTTCGTGCTTCTGGAACAAAATCCTTCTGACGAGAATTGTCTTGCGGAAATTTTTCGCGATCTCCACACCATCAAGGGGAGTTGTGGCCTTCTCGGTCTCAACAAACTAGAATCAATCACTCATGCTGGCGAAAATCTCTTGGGCCTATTGAGGGATGGGGACTTGGCTTTAAGGCCTGATATGGTCAACACCCTGCTGGAAATGATGGATGCGATACGGAAGACAATATCCAGCCTTAAAAAAGACAGCCATGAAGGTCACGCGGACTATTCTGTTCTGATTGAAGCTCTGGCCCAATTGGAAAAAGGTGAGCCCTCTCAAGACAATCAACTCACCGACACGCAGAATTTGGATGATTCCAATTCACCTCCTGTCGAGGCTTCTCTCATTACCGAATTCCTGGAAGAAGCAGAGGAAATAGGTATTGCCTCGTCCACTGCTATTTCCCCGGCTCCGGGTGGAGCCCCAACCAAAGAAGACAACAGCAACCCAGCCCAAGATGCCAAGGAAGATAGATCAGAGGGTGCAAATATTCGTGTCGATGTTGAACTTTTAGATTCTTTAATGGATTTAGTAGGAGAAGTGGTTCTTGCCCGCAACCAGTTTTCCCGCATTATCCAGAATAATAGCGACTCAACAATTCAAGGAGCTTCGGTAAGTCTCAATCGGGTCACCGCCGAACTTCAGGAAGTCGTGATGAAAGCCCGAATGCAGCCCATTAAGAATGTCTGGGGCAAACTTCCTCGAATGGTTCGCGACCTTTCTCTAACCTGTGGAAACAAAGCTCACCTGGAAATGGAAGGGCAAGATTCGGACCTGGATAAATCCCTGATAACAGCTATCCAGGATCCTCTGATGAGTATTATACGAAACTCCATCATACATGGCATTGAACCCGCTGAAGAACGTCGAAGCTTGGGGAAAGCAGAAGAGGGAACCATAAAGCTCCAAGCCTACAATCAAGGCGGACAAGTACATATCGAAATTCAGGATGATGGTCGTGGTATTGATTTTCAGGCTGTTAAAAACCAAGCTTTAGATGAAAAGCGTATCACCTCTGATCAAGCAGAGCATTTAAGTGACAAAGATAGTGGAAAACTTCTGTTTATGAAAGGATTTGCCATAACCCAACATAGCTTGATGAAGCCGACAAAGGGGCAAGGCCTGACCCAAACCCGGGAATTGATTGAAAAGATTGGCGGCACTTTAGATATAGATGCTCAGTCAGGACAGGGAACAAATCTAAAAATAAAAATTCCTCTAACCCTTTCAATTATTCCAGCATTAATTATTTCCAGCGGCCCAAACCGTTTTGCGATTCCACAGATTAATATTAAAGAGTTAATACGCATGGATGGGGAGAAGGGTCTTCAACGTACTGAGGAAATCGAGGGCAGCAAGTTCTATCGGTTGCGGGAAAATTTGTTGCCACTGATTCAACTCAACCAAATTCTTGGACATGACATCCAAAAAAATTCCTCTGAATTGAATATAGTGGTACTCCAGATAGATGACACTCAGTTTGGCTTATTAGTAGACAAAATTCACAACACCCAAGAGATCGTCGTCAAAACCTTGGAGAAACAGCTAAATAATATCAAGGTATATAACGGAGCCACAATCATGGGAGATGGAGAAATCATCCTCATTCTGGAAGTGATGGGCCTAGCTCAAAATGCCCAAATTCTTTCGGGCAAAGTTTCTCAGAATACACTTATAGAGTCTGCTTCCTCTTCCCTAAAGGGGGATGAGGAGACTCAGGAAATGGTGATCGTTAGCCTGGGGAATAACCGAAGAATGGCAATCAGACTTTCAGATGTTGTTCGCTTGGAAGAGGTAAAACGTTCTGATCTAGAATCCTCTGGTAAAGAGTGTGTCGTTCAGTATCGCAATGAAATTATGCCTCTGATCGACATTCCAAAAATATTTCACTCTGCAGAGGGACTTCAGAAAGCTGACGACACACTTAATGTGGTGGTACACATTCACGAGGGTAAAAGTCTGGGCCTGATTGTAGAAAAGATATTGGATATTGTTCAGGGAAAAATAAACAATAAACGGGCCATTGAGGGTTCAAACATAATGGGAAACATTATCACTAACAATTCTGTGATAGATACAATAAATATAAAAAGAATTGTGCAAAACTTTTTAAAATTCGCCGGATAATAGAATCTGATACTAATAAAGCCCTGAATTGGAGGATCCACTCTTATACAACCTAACCCATTAATGCAGCTAAATCCCTTGAAACCATTGATATCATTCAGGCATAGCTCGTAAGTTTCTTGGCCCCGCCTCTCACTTCTTTGCTTTTTACAACCCATATATCCAAATTTTGACCTTCATTCTAAAAGGAATAATTTAGTATCAATTTTTATCAAATATACTGAAGATATGAAAAAAGTTCTGGGGAGAACATGCCATGAGCAAGGTTAAAGACGAAGTTAAAGACAAGGTCAAACATTTTATTCATCCACCCCCCATCCAAATTAGCGCTACTTTGTCTGTATTCGAGGCGTGCAAGAGGATGAAAAAATATAACGTGGACGCTATTCTGGTTTCCGAAGGGAAAAATTATGTCGGGATTTTTACGGAAGCGGATTTACTAAAGAAGGTGGTGGCCGTAAATGAGTTGCCGGGCAGCACAACTGTTTTCAAGGTGATGACCAAAGAACTACTTTATATAGATTCTGAGTCATCTATGGTGGCGGCTTTTCTTAAGATGCAGACAAAAAATATTCGCCATTTAATTGTCAAAGATAGCAATGAAATTGGCGGCATCCTGTCCATAAAAGATGTCGCTAAATTTTACGTGAAAAAATTCAGCAAGGTTTGAAAAAACCTGGGTAGACCCCCTTGGGAATAAGCGGTTATTCACGGGCTTTTTCTCCAAAAATTTTCTTGATCCATAAGAGATTAATGCCCCTTTCACCCGAAGGGTATCAATCAGAGCCTTTCCTCTTCTGTTCAATTTCCTCGCATATGAAGCTTGTTTCGGAGGTCCATGTTATTTTCAAGCTTGACGGGAGTTGGGTATACTTATCGATAACGGCCGATTGGATTTGCTCACTGGACAGGTTGTGTATCAGGCGAAGATTGGCTCCTCGAAAATCAGTGCCAGACAGGTCATCCATTCTGACGTTGACACCACTTAAATTTGCATTAACCAAAATGGCTTCCCTCAGCTTGGCACCGCGAAGATTTGTTCCTCCCAAATGTGACCCGGTCAAATTGGCTTCGCTGAGGTCAGTCCGCACGAGATTGGCTTTGAGTAAATCTGCCCCACGCAAGTCGGCTCCGCGCATTACCGTCAAGCTCAGATCCGCTCCACTGAGATCAGCATGATTCAGGTTCGCATTATTTAGATGAGCCTCCACCAGATGAGCCCTGCTAAGATTACTTTTGACCAATTGACATTCCCGGAGATCGGTCTTGAGCAATATGGCTTTACTTAGGTTGGAGTCACTCAGGTCAGCGCGTCGCAAATGAACTCCGCTCAAGTCCGTCCCACTCAAATCTACCCCGACCATAATCGCATGATAGAAATCCGCTCCTTCGAAATTCGCCTGGGTGAGGTTGGCACCACTCAAATTGGCTCCAGCCAGAAAAGCATAACTAAAATTACTTTTAGTGAGAATAGAATCGGAAAGAGTCGCCTGACTGAAATTGGCTTCACTCAGGTTCGCTTCGGTTAGATCAGCGCCACTGAGATCGGCACACCGTAGCAAAGCGTGATCGAGAATGCCCTCGCTCATGTTTGCCCCTTTAAGGTTGGCGTTATGCAGGTCGGCTCTGCTTAGGGTCACATTGCGCAGATCGACCTCGCTCAAGTTAGCATGTTCCAAATTGGCGCCGCTCAAATCCGCTCCCGAAAGATTGGCTCCTTCGAAATTCGCTGAGCACATGTTGGCATGTTGTAAAAAGCTCTGATTAAGGTTCGCTCCCTTAAGAACCGCTTCACTCAGTTTGGCTTTGTGGAGATTGGCATCACTTATATCGGCCCGGCTTAAATTGGCGAGACTCAAGTTAGCCTCCTCCAAGTTCACCCCCTTCAAACAGGAATTTATAAGACTGGCCTTACGAAAAACGGTTCGGCTCAAAACAGCCTCACTCAAATTAGCTTCGTCCAAGTTGGAATCGGTCAGGTCCGCTCCCGTCAAGTTTGCACCTGAAAAATTAGCCCCTGCCAATATTGCCCCGCTCAGATCCTTCCCTGAAAGGTTCAATTGGGAAAGGTTCTTCCCGGCCAAGTTGGCCCCGCGAAAGTTGAATCTCAATAATTCGGCTCTATCCATCCCCAGCCCTCAATTATCATGGAGTCCTTGTCCTTTAGTCTATGATACTGCTGAGCAAATTGAAAATGCAGAGACCATTGAAACCGTAGACCCTGCTACAAACTCATTTCCTTGTATCTTTTCTAAACTACTGCCTAAATTCCAAGTTTCATTATTCCCTTCATTCTAAAGGGAATAATTTACTATCAAATTTTATCAAATATAGTGAGGGTATGATTAAGGTTCTGGGGAGAACATGCCATGAACAAGGTCAAAGACGAGGTAAAAGACAAGGTCAAACATTTTATTACACCGCCCCTCATCCAAATTAATGCTACTTTATCTGTATTCGAAGCATGCAAAAGGATGAAAAAACAAAAAGTGGGTTCAATTCTGGTTACCGAGGGAAAACGTTTTGTAGGGATTTTTACTGAGGCGGATTTGCTGAAAAAGGTAGTGGCTCAAAATGAATATCCCGGGAGCACAACCGTTTTTAAGGTGATGACGAAAGAACTGGTTTATATAGATTCTGAGTCATCCATGGTGGCGGCATTTCTTAAGATGCAGACAAAAAATATTCGCCATTTAATTGTCAAAGAAAGCCATATTGTTACAGGTGTGCTATCAATAAAAGATATTGCTAAATTCTACGTTCACAAATTCAGCAAGGTTTGATCAACATCAATGTGAACCACCTTGTTGAAAACCGTTTTTTTCAGGATGGACTCAGGGGTATCTGGTTCTTAGCCCCTCAGCTTCATCCTTTACCTCCTGACGCGTCAATATTCCTTTCTGCTCTAGCACTGCGATGAGGGCAGAAACCTGATACATGTTTTCCTGAATCGCTTCTTCCTCATTCACAGTATCCTTTTCTGAATTCTCAGACATTCTTTTCTCCTCTAAAAAATTGATTCATCAATACCCAACTTTAATAAACAAAAACATTTTAGACACTTTAAACGATCAAAAAGCAGGTTGCCAAACAAATCAATTTATCAGAAGTCATATTTTTTAGACACCAAGGAGATTTCAATTTTTAATGGCCTCACAAAGAGGAATACTTTTTGTGGGCTCATTCAAAATCATAGCTACGGTAGAGGTTCTGAACATCTCTTGCATCACGTCAATCGATTCGTTGACTTTTTTATGCAATGGGCAAAGGTTTGTGCCATGGGTTTTTAACTTCAATGGACAGCTCTTAATATTCTTGATAGGGTCCACCGCATTGATAACATTTAGCAAAGGAAGATTCTCAGGAGCGTGTGCCAACACATAGCCTCCATGCAAGCCTTTTTTGGAAAAAACCACCTCATGCTTTGCCAGTGCCAACAAAACCTTAGACAAATAATGCTCGGGAACCTTAGTCCAACTAGCAATTTCCGCTGTCGTATGGGGTTTATCCTGGTTTTGCGCCAAGCATACTACGGCTCGTAAAGCATATTCAGCTGTTTGGGAAATCATAGAACCCCTTAAAATATAAAAATTATATTGACAATGAAATTAGCATAACATAAACTCAAAACATTAAAAAGATATATATATCCTTTTATCTTAATATCACCACCTGAATAAATTTAGGTAGTTTTTAGGCTTTCAATAGCAGGCCCCAGTAAAAACCTGGGGAATGCATTTTTTTACACAAAAATAGATCAACTTAAAAACCGTTTAAACTTTTTCAATCTTTAAGGAGAGTTAATAATGCATAAAAAATTTGGTTTGAGTATTTTATTTGCCTTTACCCTGGTTGTTGGGTTTGGCGGAACTTCCGCTCTGGCTGAAGTTACGGCCAAGCTGACCACCGCCCCCAATGTTCCCCCTGCCGTAAAGCGTGGAACAGACACCGTTGTCGTTCATTTGCAGGCCAAGGAATACGTTGGGGAACTGGCTACAGATGTGAAATATAGTTTCTGGAGTTTTGGCGGAACCGTTCCCGGTCCGATGGCACGAGTTCGTGTGGGAGACAGCGTTGAATTCCATTTATCCAACGCAAAGGGCAACACTCAACCTCACAATATAGATATTCATGCAGTAAACGGACCCGGTGGAGGCGCTGCGTTCACAACAGTAGACCCTGGTGAAGAGAAAGTCTTCACTTTCAAAGCCAAAGCGGCGGGACTTTTTATCTACCATTGTGCGGCAGGTTCCATTGTTGATCACATCTCCAATGGTATGTACGGCCTGGTCCTAGTCGAACCCGAAGGCGGACTTCCAAGCGTTGACCGGGAATACTATGTCATGGAAAGTGAGTTTTTCGCCTCCGATCCAGAAAATGGCGTTGCGGCATTTGATATCCAGAAGGGCCTTGATGAGCACGCATCCCATGTCGTTTTTAACGGGAAAGAAGGCGGATTGCTCGGCGCTAATGCTTTGAAAGCCAAAGTCGGTGAGACCGTAAGAATCTATTTTGGAAACATCGGACCTAACGGAATTTCTTCCTTTCATATCATTGGGGAAATCTTCGACAAGGTTTACAACGAAGGCGGATTTGGCGGAGCCGTCGGCAAGGGCATTCAGACCACACTGGTTCCTTCTGCCGGAGCAACAATCGTAGAGTTTAAAGTCGATGTGCCAGGAGCTTATGCTCTGGTAGACCATAGCATTTACAGAGTTGCCAAAGGTGCCATTGGACATTTGGTGGTTGAAGGGGATCCAAACCCTAAAATCATCCGCCAGGGAAAATAGCTTCACCTTCCTGATTCAAATCGGATTAAAGTCGGGGGCACTCTGCCCCCGACTGTCTGATCTCCTTAAATATCCCCCCTTCTATATTGCCCTGTAACAAAACCTCATAATCAATAGAGATTGAACTCAATTGAATTATAGAGTAAATTCTACTCTGCGATTCCCCTATATCCTGATTCTGAAACTGGAGGTTCGTCCATGAAAGCGTCTGATCTTTTTGTCCAATCCCTTGAAAAAGAGGGAGTGGAATATATTTTTGGTATCCCCGGAGAAGAAAATCTTGATTTTCTGGAGTCTTTAAGAGGTTCCAAAATCAAACTCATTCTGACCCGTCACGAGCAAGGTGCAGGATTCATGGCCGCCACCTATGGGCGCCTCACCGGAAAAGTTGGGGTTTGTCTCTCCACACTGGGCCCCGGCGTGACAAATTTTGTGACTGCTGGCGCCTACGCACAACTGGGTGCCATGCCCATCCTCATGATTTCTGGTCAGAAACCCATTAAAAAAAGCAAGCAAGGACGTTTTCAAATCATTGACGTTGTCGAAATGATGCGGCCTCTAACAAAGTTTACCAAACAGATTGTGCATGGAAACAATATACCCGTGCTGGTCCATGAAGCCATGCGCCTTGCACGGGAAGAAAGACCGGGGGCCGTGCATTTGGAGTTGCCGGAGGATATTGCCGCAGAAGAGTGCTCTGCTATCCCCTTTGATACCATCTCAACACGAAGACCAACAGCTGATGACAAAGCGCTTGATCAAGCGGTGGAGATGATTCATGCATCAAAATTACCCCTAATACTGATCGGTGCCGGTGCCAACCGAAATCGTATTTCAGAGGCTTTGACGAAACTTATCAATAAGACTGGAATTTTTTGCTTCAACACCCAGATGGGTAAAGGCGTGGTGGATGAAGGCGAACCTTATTTTCTCGGCACTGCCGCGCTCTCCAGCAAAGACTACCTTCACTGTGCCGTTGATCGCGCCGACTTGATCATTAATGTCGGTCATGATGTCATCGAAAAACCTCCCTTTTTCATGTCTGCGGGAGGAGCAAAGGTTATCCATATAAATTATTTTTCTTCCAATGTCGATGAAGTATATTTCCCGCAATTAGATGTGGTTGGAGACATTGCGGGAAGCATTGAACAACTCGCCAAAAAGGTAGATAAATGCGCGCACTGGGGCTTTAGTTATTTCGAGCGTGTTAAAGAAGACGTTGAGTCTCATCTAAGTGAAGGAGTTGATGATGTCCGCTTTCCTGTAATTCCTCAGCATCTTGTCGCACAGGTTCGTAAAGCCATGCCAAAAGATGGAATCATCGCGCTGGATAACGGCGTCTACAAAATCTGGTTCGCCAGAAACTATAAAGCCTTCTTGCCAAATACTGTTTTATTAGATAATGCTCTGGCTACAATGGGGGCCGGTTTGCCTTCAGCTATTGGCGCCAAAATTGTGCATCCCGATAGAAAAGTAATGGCTATTTGCGGGGATGGAGGATTCATGATGAACTCTCAGGAAATGGAAACCGCTGTTCGCTTGGGTTTAAACCTGGTAGTAATGGTTCTCCGCGATGATGCCTATGGAATGATCAAATGGAAACAAGCTGGAATGGGTTTTCCCGATTTTGGCTTAGACTACGGAAACCCGGATTTTGTTAAATACGCAGAGTCCTACGGAGCCCATGGACATCGCCTTCAGGCAACCGATCAATTGCCTGCACTGCTCGAGGAATGTTTAAGTGGTCAAGGCGTCCATTTAGTCGAAATTCCAGTGGATTATTCGGAAAACAAAAAGGTATTGATTGACGAATTGAACTCCATAACCTGTATCCAGTAAACCCTCTGGCGAGAGAGGCATATAGCAAGAGCCCGTCAAGCGGTCTCTATCGTTTTCTCGCCAGATAAAGCTAGTTACCACTGGCACAATAGAAAAAGCAACCCCTCCCTAAAAAGGGGTTAACTTTTAGTGAGGACAACCCCATGACTAAACGCTTGAAGGTAAACTCCCCTTATGATGGTCATTTGATATCCGAAATTGATATGGATGACGCGACCCAGATAGAGAATGCTCTGGAAACCGCTTATCAGTTGGCAAGGGATTATGACAAAATCCTTCCCACTCATCAGAGAATTGAAATACTGGAGAAAACTGCAAATCTGGTTGAGGCCAAATCAGAGGAATTTGCCCGTCAAGCGGCAGAAGAAGGTGGGAAACCTTTGGCTGACTCCCGCATTGAACTTGCGAGAGCGGTTCAGGGCATTCGCGAAGCCGCACATTCTGTCAATCAGTTGACCGGCCATGAAATTCCCATGAACCTGAATCCTTCATCCATGAACAGGATGGCCCTAACAATTCGGGAACCGATTGGTGTGGTCGCCGCCATCAGTGCTTTCAACCACCCTTTCAATTTAATCGTCCATCAGGTTATTCCGGCGATAGCAGTAGGGTGCCCGGTCATTGTTAAACCTGCACGCGCCACACCTCTTTCATGCCTTAATCTCGTTCAATGTCTGTATGAAGCAGGGCTGCCCAAAGAATGGTGCCGTGCCGTCGTTTGCGAAAGTTCTTTGGCAGAAAAGATGGTGACCGATCCTCGAGTCGCTTTTTTCACTTTTATAGGATCAGGAGCGATAGGGTGGAAGCTCCACTCCATGCTGGCCCCAGGCACCCGATGCGCTCTGGAGCATGGCGGGGCGGCTCCAGTTATTGTCGATCACGATGCAGATTTGGAAGACACCCTGCCCTTACTTGCTAAAGGTGGTTTTTATCACGCAGGTCAGGTTTGTGTTTCTGTACAAAAAGTATATGTACACGAAAACCTTGTCGATGAATTTTCAAAAAGATTAGTCGAGTTAGCTGAGAAACTTGTGGTGGGTGACCCGGCTGATGAAAAAACCGAAGTCGGCCCACTCATAAACGAAAAAGAAGTAGATCGCGTAGATCAATGGGTGCAGGAAGCGAAAAGCGAAGGAGCAAAAATACTAACGGGTGGAAAAAAAATAGGAACAACCTGTTACGCTCCAACCGTTATTCTTAATCCTTCAGATAAAGCAAATGTATCTGCCTGTGAAATTTTTGGGCCGGTCATCAATATTTATCCCTTTAAAGACCGCTTAGAAGCTATTGATAGGGCCAATAGCACTCCTTTTTCTTTTCAGGCCGCAGTGATTACCCGAAACTTGGATACCGCTTTGGATACAGCAAAAAGAATCAATGCGACCACTGTCATGATCAACGATCATACTGCGTTTCGGGTCGATTGGATGCCATTTGGAGGGCGTAAAGCATCTGGAATAGGTGTTGGGGGAATCCTGCCCACCATGATGGAAATGACAGAAGGAAAAATGATGGTGTTCCGTTCAAAACTTATCTAATTCAGAAACCTAAACAGATTATGGTTTTTGATCTGTGGCGCATCTAAAACCGGTCCCATCTTCCTTAAGTTGAAAATGTGCGGCCTTGCGGTTGGCTGACCTCATAGCCGAAATACCTTGGTTCCAACCCCCACCACGATAAACCTTATAGGTGATGGAAATTGACCCAACACAATTCGCCCCACTGCAAGCGTTCAGTTCCGGCCGCGGCCCACGCGGGTCTTTTTCTGGGCCCATCAAATAATAGTTCGCATTGATAGCCATCCAATCGAACACCCATTCGCTGACATTACCCGACATGTCATAGAGCCCAAAAGGATTGGGAGGAAAAGACCCCACAGGGGCGGAATTCTTAAAACCATCTGTGAATTTTGAGCTCCGATTATTTAGATCACACGTGCTATCACAAAAATTGGCTTCTTTGCCGGTCATATTTTTCCCCCAATAATACTCCCCCTGCGTTCCTCCACGGGCCGCATACTCCCATTCCGCTTCGGTAGGCAATCGTAAACCCATTTTTTTGCAATAGTCTCGGGCTCCTTCCCAGGACACCGAATCAACAGGTAAATCCCCGCCAACATATTGGGAAGGATTGTAATCCATAACTGTTTGGAAAAATTTTTGCCTCACTTCATTTTTCGACATCTTAAAAGGAGACAGACAAACTTTATGGACAGGTTGCTCATCCGGATCACCTGATCGGCTCCCCATTTGAAAACATCCGCCTGGTATCGCGACCAGCTCTCCATCGGGTTTCGCCTTACTGTTAGAAATAGATTTTTTCCTCACATTAGCCTTCAGGGTTTCAACTTTTTCACGGGTAGCCGCTGGAATTCCTGAAAACTGGATTCGGGTTCGGCTTTTGGGAAATAGCTTCATCTTCCCGGACTTTTTTAAGAATGCGCGGTAATGTGGAACGGGTCCCTCACTATCTTTCTTTAAAAATTTGCTGAACTCATCATCTTTTTTAGATTCATCCATAGCCATTACGATTTCATCCACCAGTTCGGCTTCAAGAGCCTCCGAATTGCCATCGGTATAAATCAGGATATTTCGACCGGTAGAGATGGGCATGGTAAGAATTTTGTCCAGTAGTTTTTCCGCCTCAATATATTTTTTAAGTTTTATTTTCGTATTAGCCTGGGCTTTCAACACAATATAGTTATCCGGTTCTTTTTCGAGAATCGAATGGAAAATTTTTTCAGCTTTCTTGTACTCCCCCAGCAAAAATGCCTTTTCACCCTCTTCCAGAGACCCAAAGTTTTCTCCCGCCGATAAAATATTTGCCCCTCCTATCAGCAGAAATACTACAGAAAGAAATATTAAACGGACTTGGCTAGACATGAGTCAATCCCTCAAATCAAAAATTTATCAACCACAGTTTCACAAAATGAGATCAATCTATTAATGCTAATAGCTCATTATACAGACTTCCTAATCGGGAAAATAGGTTCGTGGAAATTAAATTGGCACACCTTTTACCGCATTCAGCTTGTTTTCGACAATGCGTCATCAATTGATCTTCTGAAGTTTGAGATATCAATGGGTTTGGCGATATATGAATAAAACCCTAAATCCATTGCCAACTTTTTATCCGATTCCATAGCATCAGCACTCAACGCAATTACCGGAATGTGTGAGGTATTGTCAAAGGACTTCAATTTTTTAAAGACACTAATTCCATCTGTATCAGGGAGATTTATATCAAGTAAAATAAGGTTAGGACTTTGCTCTCTTGCTGCCTGGATCCCCAAGCCTCCATTAGAAGCAGCTATCAACCTGATATGTTCTTCACCTCCTAGGACTTGTTCAACCAATTCCAGATTAATAGGATTATCCTCTATATATAAAACAGTCTTGATATTCTTTGAGGTATCAAAGTTTCCGGGTTTTTGATCAGTTTTTTCTTCGAAGTTAGAAGGCTTATCTGTTAATGGCAGAGCAAAATAAAAACAGCTTCCTTTTCCTACTTCGCTGGTAAATCCAATCGATCCATTCATCAATTCAATCAAATTTTTGGCTATCGACAACCCTATTCCCGTTCCTTCCACCCCAGAACCTTCCGCTCCCAACCGTTCAAATGGTTTGAAAATGAGAGTTTTATCTTCCTCTTTGATTCCAGGCCCATTATCTTCTACACGAAATATAAGATTTTGATTTTCAATTTTTTGAGTAAGTGTTACAGACCCCCCGGCTTTATTGTATTTTATGGCATTGGTTATTAGATTGACCAATATCTGCTTCAATCTAAGCCTGTCGGCCATCACAAAAAGGGAATTTTCGATTGGACATTGATCAATCAGAACAACAGATTCCTGTTCAGCCATAGGCTTCACAAGATCGAGCACTTCATTTTTTATTTCAAAAGTTTCTACTGGCTCTATTGAAACTTTTAATTTCCCCTCCTCGATTTTAGAAAGCTCCAGAACTTCGTCAACAAGCTCCAATAAATGATTTCCTGCCTTCAAAATAGGGTCGACCTTACTTTGCACATCTGATGATTGCTTGTATTCAGAACCCATTTGTAACAACTGGGAAAACCCTAAAATAGCATTCAAAGGAGTTCTCAGCTCATGGCTCATCCTGGAAAGAAATTCGGATTTCGCAAGATTGGCTTTTCTCGCCATTTCAGTAGTTTCGACCAGGGCTAAGTTAATTTGCCCCTGTCGCCATGCCAACCCAATGACCCCACATGCCGCAAGCACCAAAAATCCAAATACTCCATAAAAAGATTTCTTTATCTCATATAAGAGACTATAAGCTTCCTCGTATTCAATTTCACTGGCAACTCCAAACCGAAATTCTGATAACCAGCTCCATACCCCAACCACCCTCACACCTCGATAATCTCGATACCCCTCAATATCAAAACCCGATTCTTTCTTAAGCGCACTCTGGGCCATCCGGGTAAAGGGTTGTTCATCGGGTGCAAGTAAAGGCTGATGCCCTTCAAGCAAGTTCCCTCCAGGATCTTTAATCGTTATATTCAGTATCGAGGAGGCAGAAGGCTCAAGGTTTCCCACTTGTCTTAAATCAGCTTCAAATCGGCTTTTAGTGAGAAGTCTTCCTTTATAGTCAAACGCATAGGTTTCGCCGCTTTTTCCGGATCGGGAAATACCAAAAATTTCCGTAAACACCGCTTCCGGTTGAAGATAAAATATAAGGACAGCAACAAATTTCCCCGTCGATTGGTAAATTGGCGAGCCCACTAACATTAAAGCTCCCTTCTTTCCTGGACGAGAAAATTCACTTTTAAATGGAAGCGTAATGAAGGTATTCCCAAGGCTGGCAAATTTCAAAAGACGTTCACCCTCAGGAGCATTGACCAAACGCTGAGCTCCAATCCCCTCATCACCAAGAGACCCGATCTCAAAACCCTCTTCATTAAGGATTGAAAATCCTGTGAAAGAATTGTTTGTTTGTATCGGTTCCAGATATTGTCGGATCGCCTTTAATTCTTCAGATCTCACTATACCGGATGCATCACCTTGAACTTCCTGGGCGTGTTTTATGAGAGCATGAATTTTACTTTGAAGGTTCTTATCGGAGGCGATGGTCGACACATCCATTTTGACGCCTCGCTTCCAGATTTTGATCATCTTTATGGAGTGAGGGAGCCTGTCGGTAAGTTGGCTCAAGACATTGGATTGGATTTCCTTTTCAATATGAGATAACCCGAACCAACCTAATCCCGCAAGGACAATCAAAATAATAAAGGACAGAAGGATCACATAGCTCAGATGCGATGAGTTTGTTTTTAAAGACACACCATTATTTAGATTCAACTTCCCATCCTTAGTTTGGCAAATTCATTTTCTGTTTTCATCGGGGTCAAGTTTTCAGTTCGCTTTTGATTTTTGTTCCTACTTTTCATAAGAAGATTCTTTTCTGTCTAAAGCTTTCATAAACTCAACAATATCTTGTTTTTCAATTGTAGTTAATCCAATCGGCGAAATAAACGGGCTCTTTAAAGGGTCGTCATCCCCCCCCAGGTCATAAAACTCTACAACCTCCTCCAGAGTATCCAATGAACCATCATGCATATACGGAGCCGTTCGCGAAACATAAAGCAAGCCCGGTGTTTTGAAAGCCCGCAAATGAAATAGTTCTCCCGTTACTTTATTCCTTCCCACATCTTTTTCAGCGGTTTGTGTGAAAGAAACCCCTATATTATGAAAATGGTCATCGGTAAACCTAGGGCCATTATGACAAATGGAGCACTTGGCCTTACCAAAAAACAGGTTCATTCCTCTAAGCGCCGAGGAAGATATAGCGGACTTATCTCCCTTCCAATAGAGATCATAATTTGTTTCTTGCGTTTTCAAAGTCCGCTCAAATGTGGCAATAGCTTTTGATATTCTTTCGGCTGTAATCTTAGAGTCACCAAATGCCGTTTTAAACATGGAAAGATATTCTGGTACCGCGCTCAATTCATCAAACAATTCTGGGAGGGATTGATTCATCTCTGAAGGATCTTGAATAGGCATCAAAGATTGCTCCTCCAGACTTGCGGCGCGTCCATCCCAAAATTGAGAAGAGCTATAACCACTATTCAATAGGGTGGGTGAATTGCGCCGCAATTCTTTGCCGTCAATCCCTATAGACCTTGGTTTTTGGTCCACCCAGTTTTTATCTGAAAGATGGCAGGTCGAGCAACTGACCTTATTGTTACCGGATAGTCTCGGATCAAAAAACAAAGCAGAACCCAGTTTCTCCTTTTCAGCTGTGGGAGGATTATCGGCAGGGTAAGGCATAGCAGGCAAGGGTTCATAGACCACCGCCCAAGCAACAGAACTCGTCAAAACTAAAACCTGGACCATAAAAACTACAGAATATTTTTTAAAGCTAATTGATTTCACTGAAAATTTGCCTCGTTTTGCATAATAACCTTCATTGTCTAGTCTCAGTCAATCAATGGAAACTGTCAACCCATTCATAGACTCTTTGCATATAGTTTATCAATATGGATTCATACCCACCAAATGGTTCCTCTGGTCAGCCTATAACATGATAAATATTTATTTATTATTCCACCTTGCGATGGTAACCTCTCCACCTATTAGCACATTGATTTAAGTTGCCTTGCAAACATTATGAAACGCTTATTTTTAATTCTAATAATGATCTTGGGACTTTCCAGTTGTTCAAAAAGTCTGGAGGAACTTCCCCTGACATTACGGGTGGGTGCCGAGCCTTCAGCTAAAATGCGTAACGATTTTGGAATCGAACACTATAAAGCCGGAAGATACTGGGATGCTTTGCTCCAATTCAATCAAGCCAATTTCGCCGATCCGACCTCTGGAGAAATTCATTTCAATCTGGGCCTGGCCTATTTTCAAGAAGATAAAAAAGAAAAGGCTATCAAAAATTTCAGGCAAGCTCGAAAACTAGCAAAAGGAAACGCAGAAATTCTTAATTCTCCTTTCCTAAATGAGCTTTTGAAGAATAACTAAAAATTATGCGGGTTTTCTGATACCCAATTTTTTCATTTGGGATAGCAATGTTGTAGGAGGAGTGCCTAATAATTGAGCCGCTCCATTAGCACCAAAAACTTTCCAACCGGTTTTCTGCAGGGCTTTTAATATATTTCTCTGCCCCAAACTCCTGATCTCCGCAAAAGTCAATATGTTCTGATTTTCCTTTTTATCCCAGCCCGAATTTATGATTATTTTTTTTCCACTTTGTGTTTTAGGCAAATCAAACCTCAAATTCCCTTTTTGAGAAATTATCACAGAGCGCTCAATGATATTTTGCAGCTCCCTCACGTTTCCCGGCCAATCATATTGGGTTAATTGCAGAACATTGGCTTTTGTTAACCTGGGCTCGGGTCTCTTGAATTTCTTTGAAGCTAGTCTTAAAAAATAAGTAGCTAATAAAGGGATGTCCTCGATTCTTTTCCTGAGCGGTGGCACATTGATAGGAAAAACATTTAGACGATAATACAAATCTTCTCTAAAATTTCCCTGTTCCACTTCATCCTTTAAATCTCGATTGCTGGCGGCAATGATTCGCACATCTACCTTACGGGTTTTTTCATCCCCTACCCTCTCGAAGGTCCCTTCCTGTAACACCCGCAATAGTTTGCTTTGTAAATCCAAAGGGATTTCACCGATCTCATCCAGAAACAACGTTCCTTGATTGGCTAAATCAAAACGACCTATCCGATCCCGAAGCGCCCCTGTATAAGCGCCCTTAATATGACCAAAAAATTCACTCTCATAAAGTTCCCGGGGGATGGAGGCACAATTAACCCGAACCATTGCATGTCTGTTTCGCGGACTCCGATTATGAATCTCAAGGGCGATTAATTCTTTCCCCGTCCCAGATTCACCTGTAATGAGAGAGCTTGCATCCGTTGGGGCAACCATTTCAATTTGACTGAGAATCGTTTGTAAGGCGGGACTTTTCCCAACAATATCTCCGAAATCCTGTAGCTCTATCACCTCTTCCTGTAAGTATTCATTTTGAAGTTCTAATTCTGTTTTTAGTTTTTCGATTTCACGCAGAGCACAGGCCCTCTCCTCTTCATTTCGTTTTCTCTCTGAAATATCCCTGGAAAATCCAACTGCAAATTCCTGGCCCTCGAATTCAATGAAGTTAGCAGTGACCTCTGTGAGAATAGTCGTTCCATCTTTTTGTAAATTAGAGTCTTCAAACTGAACAACTTTATCTTTGCGTAATCGATTCCAGAACTTAGCCCAGGTTTTTTTATTGGAACTCGGGTTGATATCCTGAATGGTCAAACCTAGCAATTCTTCTCTCGGGTATCCGAGGAGTTTGCAGGCCGCCTCATTGACCCGTTTAATATTTGCCGCACAATCGTGCCAGATAATTGAATCCGCAGAGCGTTCGATGGTGAATTGCGCTAACTCCTGATTCGTCTCAATATCGATTTTTTTCCGCATATTTCCTCTTTTCTTGTGTCGGTGTCACTCCCCAAATCCTCTAAATCAAAAAAACACAAATTCTACTTAATTTCGTTATTATACTACTAAATCTCATAATATACGAAATATAGTATTTTAGCTAACCACCCATAAACCTTTAAAATATAAAGGAATTTCAGCGAGTTAAGAATGGCACGATACCTGCTATCTATAGTCACAAGAGATATTGATAAATAAAATTTAGTCATATTTAAGGAGAGCCACCATGACATTAAAAACCAACCCCACCCAAATCAAATTAAAAGGCCTGCATCATTTTGCCTTGAACGTTAAAGATATGAAGAGGTCGGAAAAATTTTATCAGCAAGTGTTAGGGTTTCCGGTGATTAATAGAACCGAAACCCGTTCAGGCATTAAACATTTTGAAATAGATACCGGGAATGTAGTCCTGGCTTTATTTGAGTCTCCCGATCTGGATTTCGATTCAGCCCAAAGGGTCATGACGGATGACGGGTTTCTGCATTTTGCTTTTGAAGCCAAAACGGAACAGTATGAAGATATTATTCAAAACTTCAAAGACAACGATGTAGAGCTGGATGGGGAGCCCAGGAATCATCCGGGTGGAACATCCATCTACTTTTACGACCCAGATGGCCACAATTTGGAAATTCATTTTTCAGAATAAATCTAAATATTTTTAAGGTATGAAGTCATGATCCAAAATAAAGCCGCATTAAATTTTAAAATCTATCCTCCTGAAGCTCAGGCAGTAGGCCAGTTTGATGGCGGTCGCATCACTGAAGTTAAACCCATCGGCTTTCCTCATGAAGGCCCACCAATAAAAAATTTGGGGCCCCTGTTTTACTGGGCCTGGGCTACCGCCAAAGGCTATGGGAAAATTGCTCTACACCCCCATCAGGCGTTTGAAATCATGAGCTATGCTCTCGAAGGAGAAATAGGACATTACGATTCTTTAGGAAACCGGAGCCGGGTTCAAGCCGGAGGTGCGCAAGTCATACAGGCGGGAGCGGGAATTTCTCATGAAGAAGAAACGATTGGAGAGTTCACTGATTTTTTTCAAATCTGGTTTGATCCCAATATTCGCAAAACTATTCACAATAATCCTACTTACAATGAGTTTAAAAACGATGACTTTCTCATTGAACACCAAGATGGCGTTACTCTAAAGACCATCCTTGGCAATGGATCACCCATTTACCTTGAATCAGAAGTAATTATGCAAGATATTTCCATTGAGAATGACCGGCTATACCAATACGTACTTGCTCAGGACAGAACACTGGCAGTGGTGATTATTTCTGGCAAAGGAATTTTATTCGACAAACAAACCGGCGCAAAGCATCATGTCAACAAACAGGACTTTGCAGTGATTCATGCCAAACAGCGAGGGGAAATTTCAATACAAGCCGACTCCAGTTCTCCCTTACGTATCGCGACAATTGAAGTGCCGGCGCAGGTAGACTATCCCCTCTACCGCAATCAATAGAAAGGAGAATTATATGAGGGCCTTTTTTCAAACAGATGAAAACATAAACAATCTTATTATTCGTGTAATGCTGGGGATGGTGATGTTCCCTCATGGCGCCCAAAAACTTCTTGGATGGTTTGGGGGTTACGGGCTTGAGGGCACATTGGGGTTTTTTACTAACCAAATGGGAGTGCCAATGGTCATTGCCGTGCTGGTTATCCTCGGTGAATCCCTTGGGGCGTTGGGATTAATCACCGGGTTCCTGACCCGATTCTGCGCGGCGGGTGTTTTAATGATTATGTCAGGGGCTGTCGTAATGTCACACGCTGCCAATGGCTTTTTTATGAACTGGTCCGGCAAACAGGGTGGAGAAGGTTTCGAATATCACATTCTCGCAATTGGGTTATGCCTGCCCCTTTTGATCAGTGGCGGAGGCCGATTCTCGGCTGATGGTTTTATTGTAAAACGCTTCTCCTTATTACTGGGTGGAAACAAGTAACCAACAATTAATCAAGACAATTTATAGAAGGAGAGATAAATGAAAAGAATGATTACCTTTCTGGCTATCACCCTTATGTTTTCCTATACGGGACTGGCAAAAGCCGAAGAGAAAAAAGAAAATCTGGTATGGGATGCGGGAACCGTTCAACTCCAACTCGAAAAACTGGCTACTGGGGTTTATGCTGTTTACCCCACCGACGCCAAAGTCAAAAATAAGAAGGGCTATCCGGTTGCAACATCCGGCGGCTTTGTTGTTGGGGACAACGAAGTACTGGTTATCGAGTCAATGGTAAACAAACGGCTGGCAAAACAGGTTATCGGTTTCGTAAAACAGGTGACAGACAAACCCATCCGCTATGTCGTCAACACCAGCTACCATGGCGATCATGCTTATGGAAACTATGCCTTCCCAAAAACAGCAAAAATCATCCAGCACAGCAAAACCAAAGCATTTATGGAGAACAAGGAAGCTTTTGAAGCAGATAAAAAGTTTATGGCTCAATATTTTGGAGCCGGCCGTGGCATTGAAGACGTTATCGCCCGCACCGCAGATATCATCATCGATGACAAGAAAAGCATCGACCTTGGCAATAAAAAGGTTGAGATCATGCATCTGGGGTTTGCCCAAACAGAAGGAGATCTATTTGTTTGGGTTCCTGGAGAAAAAGTTTTCTGGACGGGCAATCCGATTGTGGCTATGCCACCTGCCCTCCCCTGGTTATTGGACGGGAAACATGAAGAAGTTCTGGCAACGATGAAAAAGGTTCGTTCGTTCCTGCCCCAGGACGCAATTATTGTTCCGGGACATGGGATTCCCATTGAACCCAAAAATCTCGATTTCACAATCAGTTATCTTGAGACGTTGCATGTGAAAGTTAAAAGTTCCATTGACAAATACATGGCATTAGAGGATGCACAAAAATACATCACCATGAAGGATTTTCAAGGTTATGCCTTGTGGGACTGGGTCCATACTGGAGTTAATGTCCCGAATACTTTCAAAGACCTTTCTAAATAACACTACCGATACAAAAACATATACGAGGAAAGCATCATGGAATTTTCAGAGATTGTTCAACAACGCCGTTCTATAAAATCCTACCTTCCCGATAAGGAAATAAGCGATGCAGAGCTAAAGGAATTAATGCAGGAAGTGGTATTGAGTCCAAGCTCCTTTAACCTGCAACACTGGACCTTTATCGCAGTCAGGGATAATAGTCTTAAAGAAAAAATCCAGGCTGCGGCATGGGGGCAGGAGCAGGTCCTGACCTGCTCTGTGTTACTTGTTGTTTGCGGAAAATTAAACGCCTATCAGGATGCCCCTGAAATCTACAAGGATACTCCTCAGGGAATTCAGGAAAAGGTTCTTCCGATTATAAAAGATTTCTATGACGGCAAGGGTCAGCTTCAGAGAGATGAAGCAATTCGCAGCGCCTCATTGGCGGCTATGATTCTGATGCTGGCGGCCCAAAATCGAGGGTGGGCAACTGTCCCGATGATCGGATTTGACCCCGAAGCGGTTTCCAAGCTGGCAAATCTCAGACCCAATTATATCCCAGCAATGCTGATGACCCTGGGGTATAAGAAAGATGATCCGCGACCCAGAGATTATCGCAGACCCATCGAAGAAATAGTCCGAATAAACACGCTGGATGGCCCCGGATTAATGGGATAGTTGGCCTTTACTTTACTCTCCTGAAACTTAATCTGAAATGTTATACTGGCTTTTTATTCCCAATATAGAGGCAAATATTCAATGATCATCGTAATGTCTTCGGATGCAACGCCGGAGGAAATAGAAAAGGTAGAAAACACCATCCGGGAACTTGGTTACACCCCGCATGAAATTGTCGGTGTTGAACGCAAGGTAATCGGGGCCGTGGGTGACGAACGTGGAAAAGACCGCCTGCAATCCATAGAAACTATGGGCGGAGTGGAAAGTGTATTTCCCATTCTCAAACCTTACAAGCTTGCCAGTCGAGAAGTGAAATCCACCAATTCGATCATTGAGGTGGGTGGGGTTGGCATCGGTGGTTCTGCTATCGCCATCATCGCTGGCCCATGCTCAGTAGAAAGCAAAGAACAGATTTGCACCACCGCAAATTTGGTTAAAAAATCCGGAGCCAATTTCTTACGGGGGGGTGCTTATAAACCGCGAACTTCTCCTTACAGTTTTCAGGGAATGGAAGAAGACGGGCTCAAGCTCCTGGCCTCTGCCAAAGAGGTTTCTGGGCTACCTATTGTCACCGAAGTTATGAATCCACGCGAAATCGATCTGGTCGCGAAATATGCCGACGTCATCCAGGTGGGTGCCCGAAACATGCAGAATTTTTCACTATTAAAAGAACTGGGGAAAATAGACAAACCTATTCTTTTGAAACGGGGCATGATGAACACCATTCAGGAGTTTCTGATGTCTGCAGAATATGTACTTTCCGAAGGCAATAATCAGCTGATTCTTTGCGAACGGGGCATTCGCACTTTCGAAACCGCTACCCGAAATACTTTGGATATCAGCTGTATACCGGTCTTGAAGAGGGAAACTCATCTCCCCATCATCGTAGACCCCAGCCATGCGACCGGCCATTGGGAGATGGTTGAATCCATGTCACGCGCATCCATTGCGGCCGGTGCTGATGGGCTGATCATTGAGGTTCACCCCGATCCCGTAAAAGCTTTTTCCGATGGACCCCAGTCCTTAAAGCCAGCAAAATTTGACCGACTCATGGAAAACCTGCGCCCCTTCGCCGAATTAATGGGCCGCACCCTCCACTAGGCGTGGGGCCAACTGGCCGGTAAACCCTTGAATTTTTAGTATTTTAGGTTTATTCTGAATCAGCTTTTATAGCTATGAATAACCGGATCATGATCTCTTGATCCGGTTCAATAACTTTTTAGTTTGCACTCCCAATGAGTGATTTATATCAATCCAACCGCAAACTTGTCGAAACCTATCGGCAACAGCTTCAACAAAAATTAGTTTCTCTTCATCAAGCAGGACAATCGCCCAACAATTCTGAAATTGATCCGCAGAAATTTTATTTAGATTTTAAAGATCGGGCTATTCATCTGGTTGAAAAAGAAACCGCCCTGCTCCAAAAAGAGTGCTCCAAATCTGAAAACTGTCACTTGTTATTGCTTAAGCAAACCGCATTGGTAGACACTCTCGTGCAGGCAAGTTTTTATTCCGCAGTCTGGTACTTCAATCACCAAAATAATCAGGAATGGACAACGCAATCCGTGCCCATTGCAATTGTTGCTCGTGGTGGTTATGGCCGGGAGGAAATGTATTTCCGCTCAGATGTAGATATCCAAATCGTTTCCCAATCTTCACTCAGTGATGAGGACAAAAAAACTGCAGAGGAAATTATTCGGCATTTTGAGTACCTGTTTATCTTTCAGGATATATTCCCTGCCTCAAGCAACTCCTGTTACACCGAGAACGAAACATTTGAGAGAGATCTGGATCCCGCCAAAGTTTCCGAGTTTATGGCTCTTTTGGAACATCGGTTTGTTGCCGGCAACTCCCTGGTTTATGGCGAATTTAAAAGTTCTATCAAAACTGTCAGCCTGCTTTACCGAGACGAGATTCAAAAACATTGTTTGAGCCATGAAGGATGTTATGAAGTCCAAAATACAGTCTTTCAGCAGGAACCAAATATTAAAGAGGAAATGCGTCGCCTCTACTGGGCATTGGTATCCATTCGATTTCTTCAAAATCTGAATACCACTAATCAGTTTGAATTGCTCAACGAATTGTTTGCTAAAAACCTGCTGAGTCCACTTGCTTTTAAGAGCATGCAAAATGGCCTCCACCTGTTATCCCGCACCCGGCTATTTCTGCATACTTTCCAGAAAGGCACACACCGGGATACCATGAGCTATGAAGTTCGGGAAAAGATTGCCCAGTCTATGGGGTTCGATGTTAAAACCTTTTTCCAAAAATATTTTTTTGATGCCGTTTATCCCCTCAAGCGTTTCAGCCGGAACCTTTACTGGGAGAGTATGGCGGTAGATACAAAAAAAATTAAAAACCTTTCAGAGTTCTTTGCCCTCAATACGCAGCAGCAAATTTATTTCGAAAAAAGCCCAGAAAAACTGTTCGCCCAGGAACCCTTATGGCTATTCAAGGTTTTTATCTGGGTCGCTGAAAGAGATTATTACTTGTCTTATGAAGTGACACGAGCCATTGAGCAGCATGTTGATCAGGCGTATCCCATTTTCATGGATGAAGAAGCCAAACTGGAAATCCAGAACTGCTTTAAACGCATTATCAGAGGAAAACACTTTTCAAAATCCATTCGCCTGCTGCATGAATTCGGAATATTGGGGGATTACTTCATTCCCGCATTTAATGATCTGAAAGGCATTCTGCAGGATGTTTATGTACATAAATTTCCTACTGACATCCATATTCTTTCTGCTCTGGACGTTTTAAATAGATTAGAGTTTCGAGAAACCGCTGACCCTTTTCTGTCAGAACTTTATCACTCCCAAAGGGATAAAACTGCTCTCAAACTGGCCGTTTTACTACACGATATTGGCAAGGGCGCAAAAGTTGGCGACCAGAACGAAGAGTTGGTCGGTGCAAAAATGATTCCGGAGATTTTGAATAATCTGGGCTATAACGACAAACCCAAAAGAGTGGATGATGTATCCTTTTTAGTGGAAAAACATTTAACCATGTATGACCTGATGCTCCTTGACCCGGAAGCCGACGACACCTATGACATGGTGCTTGACCTTGTTAACCATGATAAGGAAAAACTCAAGATGCTGGTTCTGCTCACCCACGCAGATCGAGGAGGAACCAAAATGGACTTGTCCTCTTCCCAGATCGAACAATTAAAACTGTTTTACCAATACACCCTTCATCATAAGAGGCGGAAAAACGTTCCCAACAACATTAAGCTAGAGTTCCTGAAGATGGTTCGTCTTCCCCGGGAATTACAATCCCAGTTAGAAATTTATTATAGGTTTGTGCAGTCGCAGGAACCTTTCATGGCAGAAATGCTCTTTATGCCTGGACAACCTTCAGAACTGATTGTCTGCACCCAGGATGTCCGAGGATTTCTGCATAAAGTATCAGCAGTTCTGGCCTTCAACCAGTTAGATATTGTCGAGGCTAATATTCAGACATTTCGCGACAAAGTTTTTGATGTCTTTAAAGTTATCGACTCTAAAGGCAAACCTATTGATTACGGCGATTTCTTTTTTATCCAGCAACGTGTTCACGAAGATCTGCGACGAATCTTTATCGACCAGGAACCACTTGGATCTATATTTAAAGGAAAGACCATCGGTAGCATTTCAGAGACACCGCATTTTCAGGAAGTTAAATTTAAAATGAAGACCATCGGGCGATCTGTTAAATTGTCGACACACAATCTGCCCGGAACATTCATGATGGAAGCAAAAGTATTCGCAGACAGCCATATGGAATGCCAGAAAGCAGTTCTTCATACGTCTCAGGGTACCGCTTCTAATGTTTTTTACCTGAGGCCCGAGGATGTGGAAAAGATCATGAATAATCAGGAACACTTTATTCAAACATTTAAAAAATCTTTGCGACCTCTACTAACTGGGGAACCATTATTTTTACAGGAAGAGTTGGCACCCAACTCCTAAATAGCTGTCATGAAATTTAAATCCCGGTTAACAAAAATTACCCTATGCCTGTTAATTTTCCTCTGCCTATTACCCGCCATAGCCTTGTCTCAAGAAAGCTATACAAGCTTTCTGGAAAAAGCGCGGAATCTGGATAAGGATGGATTCTTCGAAGATGCTGTCAAATACTGGCAGAAGACCCTTGAGGCCAATCCCCCTTCCAACATAAGTCTTTACGCTAAACTAAAACTGACCAATACGTATTCACAATTGGGACAATTAGATAAAACTATCGAGATTTCCAAAGCATTAACAGAATCCCACCCCGACCATTTTGATTCCTGGTTTCATTTTGCCAATGCACTTGCAGCCATGCAACAGTACCCCGAAGCTGTGGAGGCTTTTAATAAAGCGATTTTATTAAAACCAGAAGAAGGTCTTGGTCGGGTAGGTTTGGCATTTGCCTATTTTGGTGACGGAAAACCAGATTCCGCAATTGAAGAGTTTAGACAAGCCAAGAAAATATTTAAGGCTAATAAAAATATTTCTTGGTACAGGGATTGCCGTCTGGCCATTAATCAGATAAAAGGATTCGCCCGCTTCCCTCCAAAATTTGCCGACCTTTGGCTGGGAAACAACCTCAAAAGGGTTCAAGACACTTACCTGAATTCGGTCCTGGATCTAGAAACCCTTCTGGATTAATCGACCTGCCTTTCAATCACTCATGCCCCTCAGCTCTTAATACCCCAACATTAAAATATTTTAATGTCGAATTAATACTTCTTTAATTTTAGTTTTATATAGTTCATATAGTACTTTTCTCCTTCTTTATGGGGGGATCGAATTCGGTGCCATGACCGGGTCTTCCCCCTATCTCCTCCACTTTAGGGGAGCAGGCGGGCTTGTCAAACCCGCCTGCTCCCCTTTTGTTTTTTCTCATAGTTTAAAATCCCCCTTTCTTGAAAAAGCATCTAAATTAATAGCCATCCTTATTGATCGAAGCCATAAAATGCCTCGCCCCATCCATATCAAGCCATTAAGGAATTTTCACTAGAGCCCCTTATATTCCGCGCTTACCTTAAAGAACGGTTCATATTTCCACGAATTTAAGATACAATTGGCTTTAAATCCGCATTCTAGGGAAAGAGCAGACCTTTTTCGAAGGGTGAAAAGCGGAGTTTTGCTAACGGTATAATTATTTTACTGCCAATACAGGCCCAATACATAGAAAGCAAATTCCCCCTGTTTTTGTTAAAGTTTTCAAGGGTGAATTTAATAATAAATTTTATGGCTCGAAAATCGAAACACAATCTGGTTTGGATGGACTTGGAAATGACTGGGCTGGATGCGGAAAAAGAAGTCATTATAGAAATCGCAACCCTGATTACCGACAGCGAACTGAATGTTCTTGAAGAGGGGCCTTGTATCGCCATTCATCAAAGGGACGAAATTCTGGATCAAATGGATGATTGGAACACGAAACACCATAATGCTTCGGGTCTAGTCAAACGAGTTCGTGAATCCTTAATAGATCAAAAAGAAGCCGAAAAAAGGACTTTGGAATTTATCAAGAAATACTGCCCAAAAGCTATATCTCCTTTATGCGGAAACTCGATTGGTCAGGACCGGAAGTTCCTCTCCAAATACATGATTGAGTTACATGATTATTTTCATTACAGAAGTATTGATGTAACCTCCATCAAAGAACTCGTAAACCGCTGGTATCCGGACGGCCCAAAATTTCCCAAAAAAAGCAACGAGCATATGGCCCTCACGGATATCCGGGAATCACTTCAAGAACTTGTCTTTTATCGGCAACATTATTTCATCGGCCGAGAAGCAAGCATTGCCCAGCCCGTAACCTGAAAACCAACAGCTACTTCAGATATGAATAAAGGCACTGTCATTACCCTGGTTTTTCTAGCTTTTGTTGCCAGCGTTTCCATTGATCTTTTATGGACCGGTAACAAGTTTGAATGCGAAGTCTGCATCAAATATAAGGATCAGATTGTTTGCCAGAAAGTAAAGGGCATGGCAAAAGATGATACCATCATGACAGGTATGAGCACAGCCTGCGCCAAGGTGGCGAACGGCATGACTGAGTCTATAGAATGCCAAGCCCAGCCCCTTGAAAAAATGGAATGCAAAGATATCTGACTCCCCCTCTCAAGTCTTAAAAACAATAAAGGCATTCACCTTTGAAAACCCAAAATATTTTCTCTCCCTCCTCGTATAAACTCTTCGGTTACAGTTTTTTAATTCTATTTTTTGAACTGGCTTTAATTCGGTTCATTCCTTCCAATGTCAGGATAACCGCCTATTTTATCAATTTGGTTTTGGTGGCGGCTTTTCTGGGAATGGGAATCGGAATAATGCGAGCAAACAGGGAAAAGAATCTCACGCAATTTTTTCCGCCATTGCTACTTTTACTGGTAGGGATTTGTGTTTATTTCAGCAATATCATTGTCACTGCTCCCCGTTTGGGGGAGGCAATGTTTGTCATTTATGCTGATATTTCGCCCCATACCAGAGAGTGGGGGATGGTTCCCGTTGTAAGTATTTTTTTCACATTTTCTGCTCTGCCTTTTATAGCCTTGGGTTATGCAATGGGCAGGGAGTTCAAAAAATTTCCCGCCCTCCATGCTTATGCCATAAATACCGCAGGGAGCCTGGCTGGGCTTCTGGTCTTTTCTTTATTGAGCTATTTTTCCACCCCACCCATTATTTGGTTTAGTCTGGGCGGTTTGCTTTATCTTTTTCTGACTGGGAAGCAACAAAGCTTGGTTGTCTCCACAATTTGCCTGGGACTAATATTTTTTCTGGTGCAAAACCTTTACCAGAAAGACCATGAGATCTGGTCCCCCTATTACAAAATCAATCAATACTCAGAATCAAATCTCACCACTATCAATGTTAATGGCTCCCTTCATCAATACATGATTAACTTTTCCCCGTCTCCTAATATCAAAAATCCTTTTGCCAATGATGTAAAACAGCAGTATCAACTCCCTTATCGCTTTGCAAAAAGCTGGGAGGATGTATTGATATTAGGATCAGGGTCAGGGAATGATGTCCATCTGGTTCTCGACCAGGGAGCACAGAATGTGGATGCCGTAGAAATTGATCGGGCAATATGGAAAATTGGCAAAGATTCAAATTACCAAAAACCTTATGATGACCCTCGCGTGCAAATTCATATCGACGATGCCCGCGCCTTCCTCAAGAAAACCAAAAATAAATATGATGTCATTATACTAGCGACCCTTGACAGCCAAACTCTCTTGTCCGGCATGTCATCCATCCGCCTCGATAATTATATCTATACCCTAGAATCCTTCCGATCGATAAAGGAACATTTAAAACCGGAAGGAGTGCTGATTTTGTATCATATGTCCGCAAACACAGCCATTCCTTTCAAACTTGCAAAAACACTGATGGATGTTTTTGGGGTACATCCGTTAATGCACTTCGAAAAAGAACATCGGTTGTTTAATATGACCTTTGTCGCTGGGTCAAAGGAGGAAGGAATTAACGACTTTGGTTTTTTATTTAAAGAATTAATAAATGAAGAGCGGGCAATCACCGATTCCATAAAAATTCCTACGGACGACTGGCCCTATCTTTATCTGGACCAACCGGGCATTCCTAAACACTACCTTCAGGCAGGCGGCATTATATTTTTGATTTCCATAATATCGATTGTTTGCTCGTCCGGAAGAAAAAACCTTAAAAACCCGGATTGGACTTTATTTCTTCTCGGGGCAAGTTTTCTACTACTGGAAACGAAAAGTGTCACCGAAATGTCTTTATTGTTCGGTTCGACCTGGCAAGTCAATATCCTGGTCTTTGCGGCCATCCTGATGTTAATTTTTATAGCCAACCTTTTCATCCTCCGCAAAGGACCTTTTGATAAAACCAGGTTATTTGTTGGTTTGTTCATTACAATCGGAATCAGCTATGCCATCCCCACTCAATCACTTTTGGCCTTGCCTTTAGTGGGTCAATGGATTGCAGGAGCTTTGGTCACAGCAGTGCCCTTGTTTTTTGCGGGGATGTTGTTTTCGCAGATTTTTCAAAATAGGCAGGAACCCACCACTTCCCTGGGTTATAACCTGATGGGAGCCATTTGCGGGGGGTTGCTGGAATACAGCTCCATGGCACTGGGAACCAAAAACCTGTATCTGCTAGCTTTGGTTCTGTATATCCTGGCTTTCCTGATTCACGGACGCGAGAAAGAAAACGGATAAAGAGAAGTACTGGGCAAGAACTCGATCAAGTCGAGATAATTATTTGCTAGCTGGCCCCACGCTCGGTGGAACAAATTAAGTCGTAAACTTCCTGGTATTTTTCCTCAACATTACCCAAATTAAATCGGAATCGGTCTTTATCCATTTTTTCATTGGTGTCCCAATGCCATAAACGGCATCCATCCGGACTGATTTCATCGCCCAGAAAAACCTTGCCCTTATGCCGACCAAACTCCAACTTGAAATCCACCAGGCGAATGTTCCGTTCCTTAAAAAATTTTATCATCAGGTTATTGATTTTGAGTCCTTCCGATTTCAATATCTCCACCTCTTCCTTTGTGGCCCAGCCAAAAACATCAACATGGCATTCATTGATCATTGGGTCACCCAGTGGATCGCTCTTATAAAAGAATTCAAGAATCGGTTTTTCCAGAACCCGCCCTTCTTCAATACCCAACCTTTTGCACAAACTCCCTGCCGCGACATTTCGCAACACCACTTCTACCGGGATGATATCCAACTTCTTCACCAGCATTTCCCGGTCATTGAGAGTTTTAACAAAGTGGGTTTCAACGCCTTCGTTTTCCAAGTATTGAAAAATCTTGCTCGACATATGGTTGTTCATCACCCCTTTATCAACAATGGTCCCCTTTTTCTTACCATCGAAAGCCGAAGCATCGTCCTTGAAATACTGAATCACCAAATCAGGATCAGAAGTGTTGTAAAGGATTTTAGCCTTTCCTTCATAAAGTTTTTCCAAACGTTCCATTATTATTCTCTTATTTCTTAAAGACCCTTTTGAAAATCCGGTCTATGTTTTTAAATTGCGTTTTTAATTTAAAAGTCTTATCAATCTCTCCGGCGGACAAAAGTTTCCGGATATCCTTATCTTTTTTCAACAACGTTAAAAAATCTTTTCCTTTCGTCCAACTTTGCATGGCATTCTTCTGCACCAGTTTATAGGCTTCTTCCCGTGTAATACCTTTTCGCACTAAGGCGAGCAGGACACTTTGCGAAAAAATCAGGCCCCCTGTTTTTTCCAGGTTGCGCATCATATTATCCGGATAAACCATTAGCTTATCCATCATCGATGTCATTTTCCTCAGCATATAATGGACCAATATCGTGCTATCCGGCCCGATTACCCGCTCCACAGATGAATGGCTGATGTCTCTTTCGTGCCAGAGTGGCATATTTTCCAGAGCCGCAAAAGCGTTTGCCCGAACCACTCGAGCCAATCCACACATTTGTTCGGTAATTACCGGGTTGCGTTTGTGCGGCATTGCCGATGAACCTTTTTGACCGCTGGAAAAATATTCTTCCGCTTCCAGCACTTCCGTTCTATGCAGATGGCGGATCTCCGTAGCAATTTTATCAATGGTCCCGGAAACAACCGCAAGGGTTGTAAAGAACTCCGCATGGCGATCGCGTTGAATGACCTGGCTCGAAACCGGGGCAGGCTTTAATCCTAATTTGGAACAAACGTACTCCTCAACATCCGGATCAATGCAGGCAAAAGTTCCTACCGCACCCGATATCTGTCCGTAAGCAATGCATTGCCGGGCACGTTTGAGTCTGTCTATATTGCGTTTGACTTCTTCATACCAGTTGGCAATTTTCAATCCAAAGGTCAAGGGTTCGGCATGAATACCATGAGATCGACCGATGGTAGGCGTGAGTTTGTATTTCTTCGCCTGCCTTTCCAATACATCTTTGAAAGCAACGAGCTCCTTCAATATCAGATTTGCAGATTGTTTTAATTGCACCGCCAAAGCGGTATCTAAAACATCGGAAGAGGTCATTCCCATATGCATATACCGCGCTGAATTTCCGACATTTTCCGCCACGCAGGTCAAAAATGCGATCACATCGTGTTTAACTTCTCGCTCAATTTCGTCAATGCGATCCACATCAAACCGGGACTTGGTTTGAATATCTTTCAACGCAGTTTTAGGGATCTCCCCTCTTTTTGCCAAGGCCTCACAGGCCAGGACTTCTATTTTCAACCAAATTTTAAACTTATTTTCCGGCTCCCATATCGCCGCCATTTCAGGCAATGTGTATCGTGGTATCAAAGTTCAGTTTCCCCGTATAATGAGTCGTGGACCAAAGATGTCCTTGAATGAATGAAATAAATACCTAAATTGTGGTAAAAACATTCTGCTGATGGAGCATATCTTAAACGCAAATGCTTGGTAAATCAATATATGAACTCAACTGTTGAAGTCTGTTTTGTATGTTTAGGAAATATTTGTCGTTCCCCGCTTGCCCAAGGTGTCTTTGAGGCCCTCGTAAAAAATGAAGGCTTACAAGACCGTATTATTATCAGTTCCGCAGGGGTTGGAAATTGGCATGTGGGGAATCCTCCGGACGCCCGGATGCAACAAACTGCCCGTAAGCACGGAATCCACCTAACCAGCCGAGGGCGCCAGTTTCAGGCCGGAGATTTCAAACGGATGGACTTGGTGCTGGCTATGGACCAAAGTAACCTGAGCGCTCTGCAACAAATGCAGCCTGCTTCTGAACTTCAGGATAAGTTGTTTTTATTTCGTACTTTTGACCCGGATAATAACGGCGATCTCGAAGTCCCCGATCCCTATTACGGAGGGGACCACGGTTTTGAAACGGTATATCAAATGGTTGAACGAACCTGCCCAAAAGTTCTGGAACGCTTGAAAACCCAGCTTGCAAAAAAACATGGATGAAGAAATCAGCACTCTTTTGTGTTCTATTTTTGGGCATGAGGTCAAAGTAAAAACCTCCACCCCAACAGGAGGAGGATGCATCAACCAAACCTCCACTCTGCAATTAACCAATGGCAAGCGGGTTTTTCTGAAATACAACTCCCACCCTCCTCCAAATTTCTTTGCTGCCGAGGCCAGAGGGCTTAAGCTCCTTGCTAAAACTGTAAAGGGACCCAGAATACCAAAACCTCTGGCTTTGCAGGATTCCGCAAAACCCACCTTTCTAATTCTTGAATACATTGACGAGGCTTCTCCAGGGAAGGATTTTTCAACCCGCTTTGCCCAGTCATTGGCCGAGCTTCATCGGACTACTCAAGATAATTTTGGTCTGGATCACGACAATTATATCGGCAGTACTCCACAAAAAAATATGCTTGAAACAAATGGCATTGCTTTTTTCCGCGACCAGCGGTTGCGGCCTCAGCAGGAACTGGCCCGCAAATCTCTTCCTCACTCCACAGACAAAAGTCTCAGCAAGCTATGTGATAAGCTTGAAAATTATCTGGATATATCGGGAGAGAAACCAGCTTTACAGCACGGTGACCTGTGGTCGGGAAATTATTTTCCTGATGAAGACCAGGTCCCCTGCATTTTTGATCCGGCGGTTTATTTTGGTTTGCGCGAGGCCGACCTGGCCATGACCGAACTCTTTGGAAGATTACCGCAAAATTTTTATGACGCCTATCACGAAGCTTTTCCGCTCAATCCCGGATACGAAGAAAGAAAAGACCTGTACAACCTATATCATCTTTTGAACCACCTGAATCTATTTGGTGGCTCCTACCTTGCATCCGTAGAGCAGGTGTTAAAAAAATACCACTAGGCGCGGGTCTACAACTAACAATTGGCTATTGAGCCGAGTTCACGGGTTGACTGCTTTTAAAGGCTATGTCAGGGAAAGGAATATCAGGAAAGGATTTTATTTAGTCGAGATAACTCTTTGCTCACTGGATAAGGCCATTGCTCATTTTACCCCTTCGGGGCATGAAGACTAGTGAAGAAAATAACAGCCCCACGTCAAGTGGTTAGAAGCCCCCACCAATTTTGGCGATAAAGGTGTTAAGCTCTTGTTCCACATGTCCGTCCCAGTTTTTCATTTCATCAGCCAAGGTGGTCAGAACCGCTTTACCCGCACTAATTTCCATGGCATCTGCAATACTTACCAGTATCCGGCTACCATACCGCTCAACAAGTTCATGCTCTTCCGCGGCACGAAATGCCACGTCGGGGCCAAGTATCATGGCCCAAGCCTGGATCACCGATACCTGGGAAGATTCTCTAAAACGCAATGAATCCAGCTCTTCCATATAAGTTTCGGCATCAATTTCTTCAGCTTCAAATTTTTCGATCAACTGTTGCAGGCTATCTTCTTTTGATTCTACCTTCTGAAAAATATATTCAAAAAACTTGGCTTCATATTTTTTGAGTTCCGTTATGTTCCAGGGGCACCTGAAGGCTGCCTCCATATCAGTACCCGTTTTTCTAACTTCTCTTTCAATTTTATAAATACAATCTGGGCACCTTTTACCAGAATCGTGATTGAATTGGCCTCCACAATGACAGGGAGCCAAAACACTTTGAAAAGCAAGCGCTAGTGCCTCTTTTCTAAGACCTAAAACTTCACGAAAAGCTATCCTGACAGGATTAGCTCGTGAAATATTGACGCAGTTGGAACAACTGGAACAATAAATGGGGTAGGCCCCTTTATCTTCTTCTGGTTCAATCAGCGGTTCAAAGGTTTCGGGGCAAAGAGTGCACTGAACTTCTTTTTGAAAAGTATCCACAATAAAAGATCCCAGTTAATGTTTAAGTAGATTCCGGTCTGACTATTAGATGAAAAATTATTACAGAGGTTCTAAAAAAACAAAATTAATGGCTTCAAATAAAAAAAACCCATGGCTATAAAAGCCATGGGTTTGAATTTTTTAAACAATCTAACCGGAGTAAGCTTGACCCAACCCTGCGGTTTCAGATTCATCGCCACCCATAATAACCTTACCCGTTGTCGCATCAACCGGGAACATGGTAATAGCATTATGAGTACTGCATACAACTTTGCACAAGTCACAACCCTTACAGCGAGGCTCAATGACAATGGCCTTAGTGGTCTTTTCATCCAGCATGATACAGTCCGCTTCAGGACAATACATGATGCACAGTCGGCAACCCTTTTCAGCGATACATTTATTGTTATCTACCCACGCTACGTTATACACTTGGAAAATCTCCTAATCTTTGAATGATTAAACCCCACAAGTGGGGGTTTAATTCCCCGCAGCTTGTCGCACTTTTGAAAAGCGTTAATATCCAAGCACCATCAACTATCTTTGTTGAATTAAACGCTTACCAGTTTCATATTTTCCTGTTTCTCGGCCCATCCTTCTGACAAAGTATAAGACTCAGTAATACAATCCATATTAGCCTTAAGCAGGTCATTTTTCTTCTTGTATTTCTTTTTAATGGCTTCATCAAGGGATGCCGTACCGCCAGAAGCAACAAACTTCTTCCCAAACCGCTCCTGAAGCGCCCCCTCTAAGGCTTTTAAACTTACTATCTTGGTCACTCCGGCGCAAGCTCCGATCATCGCCATATTAGTAGACAGCTCTGTTTTACCAATCTCCAAGGCCAGCTTGGTCGCGTCATGGTTAAACACATTGACATTCAAATCCTCCAGACGCTTACGATCTTCTTCTGTCAGCAGATCCGATGGAGTATTGATAATAATCAGGCCGTTTTCCTGAATCCCAGAATAGAATGGCGCTGTATAGCTTTTCTGCATGGTGATTACCTGCGGGTGAAATACCATTATGACATCCGGATAAACCAGCTCACCCCGATCATAGATGCGTTCTGATCCCACTCGGCAATAACTTTCTGCAGGTGCCATTCGTTTTTCAGCACCAAAAAACGGATTAGAAATGGAAAACTTTCCATCTCTATTAGCGGCCATGGCCAGAAGGTGAGCGGCAGTAACAGCACCTTGACCACCCAAACCCGAAATACGAATATTCATCCTGCTCATAATATTTCCACTCCTATTTCTTTAAGCGTTTACCGACTTTTTAGCTTCTTTAGCCGCTTTTTTTCTAGCCTTGGTTTCTTCTTTGATGGAATCCAGCAACTTCTGGGCTTCATCAGTTATATATTCCTTCTGGACGAACCGACCACCAATGCTTTCGGCGTCTTTCATTTCATCCAAACCTTCCATGCTCTGTTTGCCGATCTCAAGAATACACGGAGTATAAAGCTGAACAAATGTAGGACCTACTTCCCGAGCAACAAGAACAGCATTTTTAATGGCCTGTTCTACCCGGTTTGGTTTGCTGACCGTCAACACGGCGACATAGGCACAGCCCGATTCCCGGGCAATTTCCGCCAGGCGCACTTTCTCAAAGTTCTTGCCTTTCGGAGCCATTTTGGCAACAAAGCCTTTTTGCATCAGGCCACTTTCCTGACCACCGGTGTTCGCGTAAAGCTCGTTGTCAAAACAGATGGTGGTGAATTTTTCCTGACGAAACCAGGACTGCATGGTCATGTCCAAGCCAATGTCTACGGTAGCGCCGTCACCGGCCAAAACCACAACATCTTTTTCAATATCTGGGAAACGACATTTCAACGCTCTTTTTAAACCAGAAGCAATCGCATTCTGGTTACCAAATAAAGAATGGATGTTTTGTACCGCAACATGAGGGAACACCAAACTGGTACAACCTGTGGAACCCACAAATACCGTATTTTCCGGAGCCGGTAAACTAGCCAGGATATAACGGAAAGCAATGGATTCAGGACAACCCGCACACAATGAATGTTGCTCGATCAATTCTTTAGAAGAACCAATGTCTTTCCAACCACGGTCTTGATTACCAAACGTCGCAGACTCAACCAACTCGTGATACTCCGGAGGCATGATGTCCGCCAGATCTTCACATATAGCAATCTTTTCCTTGCTCATAAATTCCCCTTTATTTTTTATTCCCTGATCGGGAAAATGTCTACAATTAAAACTACAATTAATCAGCTAATTTGAAAGCAATCTATTGGCCACTTGCTTTCAAGTGATTTTTAATCTCTAACGCAATAACCTCAGAAGGCATGGTCATTCCACCGGCAACATGAGGTCCAACATAAACCCGCTCGTTGTTTTGAATGGTCGATTTAATCTCACGAGCCAACCAACCGCCCACATTAAATTCTGGAACAAAAATATGTTTAGCATTCTTCGTTGCCCGCTTGATCTCTTCAAATGGGAAAGGACGAATGGTTTTGATTTTAACCAGTCCAACTTTAATACCTTCTTGTTCCAACAATCGAATCGCTTCACGACTCTGGGAAACAGCCGTTCCGGAAGTAACTACCAGAACTTCCCGATCCGTGTTCTCCTCATCAATCAAGCCATCCAGTAGCGGAACGGTATGTTTTCTGGAACGCTCAATCGCCGCCTTGATTTCCTGTTGCCAGGAGGCATGCGTTGAATAATTAATATAATTCGATTTCATTACGAATGGGTCACGCATCATTCGAATCGGAGCCGTCTCCATATCAAGACACGGAACCGGCGCCTTATAAGGATCATAAGGTGTCAGACACAAGTCTTCAGGAGTCATGTTTACCGTATCCTTGGTGTGAGTCACGAAAAAACCGTCACAGCAAATCGCAATCGGGACATGCACATCAGGCTGTTCCGCAACAATGAATCCCTTTAATGTATAGTCAAACAAATCCTGCGCGGTCTCTGCATGCCAAACCAGCATTCCGGTTTCCAGCAGATAATGCATTTCCATCGTATCGGGTTGAATGCTCAAAGGAGAGTTGATTCCCCGACAAGTCACACAAACCTGAATCGGCAAACGGGACCCCGCCCACATGGGGAAGTTTTCCATTGCCCGAAGTGTTCCTGGTCCAGCTGTGGTTGTGTATACGCGATGTCCGCCGAAAGCAGCACCAGCACATTGGCCCATAACCGCAAACTCACTTTCACCACGGAAATATTCATCCAGGTAGTCTTCAGCAAAAAGCTCACCGATCAAAGCCGCCGCTTCACTTTGCGGTGTGATCGGGTAAGCAACCATAGACCCCACGCTTGCGCGCCGAATAGCCTCTTTAATGACCTCACTGCCGGTCAGAAAACTTGGTGTTGATTCAGCCTTATAAAAAATATCGTTAACATCTGTATAGGTTTGGCCCTTCCTGTTTTTCTGGCCCAACTTCACGTGCTGCGAAGCTATGATTCTTTTATTTTTAAGCTCCACTGATTTATTCATAAATTTACTCCCGTATCAAAGAGTGTTTGGTATTAGAAAAAATTTTGGTGATATATAATTCAAACCTTCTTTATGAAGGCTTTACTATTAGCCCTGTCCTATCCATCTTAAACTGGGTGAAATCATTGGCTTGTGACTTGACGCCTTCTGATTTCAGTTTTTCTACTGCTTTAATGAGTGTCCTAATTTTTTCAGGGGTGGCATCACGGAAAGACAAACATGCATCTTCATGCCCCGCCTGTGCGCACATGGCTATCGTGTAACAATCCGTAGCTGCACGAATCATTTTCAAAGCTAAATTTGCCTGGTGGCAATGCACACCGACAAATATACAAACGTCTATCTTGTTGTGCCAGATAGTCAGGTTTGGATGATTGGGGTTAATTTCCACCGCAGCATCAATCTTGGGATACTTAGGCCGATAATCCGCCATCGGTATCAATCTCATAGGAACGGCGTTGGCCAACTCACGAATGGCGGTTGCCTTTTCTGCTACGTGATCGTTCCATTTCCAAAGCACTAGAGGTCCGGGGAAAATAGTTGGAACCTTCGCTTCTAACAGTTTCCTCGCACAATATTCATAAGCCTCTTCTTCGGGGACAATTCTTCCTTCAATATGTGCTTCCCCTGGATCAGGCAATACGTTTCCCATAGTTGCAGCAGCGGGAGGTAAAAATGCCTCCGGCCCAGCTTTTACCTCGTAATGACTCATTCGGATAATCCTTCGGCTGTAAGTTAAATTTTGAGAAAAAGAATCTAATAATAAACCAGCCTAAAAAAGTTGTCAAACCTTAATGACTAAAATAGCTTAGGCCTTCTTCATGCATCCTGACTACCCAGTATATCCCGACCCCATCCTTCCCGTAAGCACAATCCTCAAATCTTCAAATCCAGCCCAACATAATCCTCCTGACCACCACCTAATTAAAGCCCCTAAACCTTAGTTTAATTGGCTTTTGGAGGATATATTGCCCTAAATGACTGAAAGTTTTCGACAATTCCTGCAAGCCGGTCAACATCGACAAGGATTAGAAAACCTTTACCCTGATGAGTACAGACCTGATTAGAGTTCCTTTTTCAAATCTTCCAGCAAGGCAAGATGCTTTTTCTCCTCAACCAGCAAATGCGAGAAGATAGCCTTCACATCCAGCTTTCGCTCTATTCCCAGTAATCCCTGCAAGATTTCAATAGATCTTTTTTCCGATTCAATTCCCAATTCGAGAGCCTGCTTGTCACTTTGAATATTTTGCGTCTTAGGATCTTTCAAGTCAGGAAAAATTTTTCCCTTCAGCTCTTCCCTTATAAAAAGCTGCAAATGCTCTTGGGACCGGTTACGGCTGGCAATAGCAGGCTGCAAAAACCTGGCTTTTTCTTGCAAGGTTTGGATATGCTCTCTTTCCTCATCCGCTAAACTGGAAAACATATCCCTGACTTGTGAATTCTGAATCTTCTTCCCCGCCGACTCATAAAAAAATAAACCTTCCTTTTCAATATGGAGGCTGATCTCAATCGCATCCATACATTGAAAAGAGGCTCGGGTCAGATCCACTTTCCCTGATGAAGTCTCTGATTTTCTTTTTTCCATAACACCCCCCCCACAAAAAAACTTTAAACAATCTATCACAGCTTTTCGCTCACCCCTTTTGAAGAATCAACAAAAAATAGCCATAATCAAATTTCCTCAATAAAAAGAATGTGTTATAGTATGATCAGTTAGCTTTAGGCCAAACAATAAGGAGTTCCAATCCTTCTCAGATCAATACCTGGAACGAATATTACATCTCTTTTTAAGAACAGGAAGCATGAATAAAGTTGAAATTTTTACCGATGGGGGCTGCAAAGGCAATCCGGGTCCCGGCGGTTATGGGTGCATCATCAGGCAAAATGGTGACGATATAGAAATCAAGGGAGCTCATCCCCAAACCACCAACAATATTATGGAGATGACCGCCGCCATTGTCGCCCTGAAACAACTGCAGGAATCCAGTGAGATTAAATTAACGACCGATTCACAATATGTCGTAAAGGGAATGACTGAATGGATGAAAGGTTGGATTCGCAATGGATGGAAAACAGCGTCACGCCAACCCGTAAAAAACCAGGAACTTTGGCAAGAGCTGCAAAAGTTGTCTCAGCGCCACACCATAACCTGGAAATGGGTGAAAGGGCACAATGGCCACCTGGAAAATGAACGTTGCGACCAACTGGCTAATGAAGCCATTGCTGAACTGTAATGTTTTGACCCAACACACCCCAGCAAACGCAGCGGCTAAAGAACTTTAGAACTAAAAGTTTTCAGATCGGAAGATAGAATGAAATTTATCCCGGAACGGTCTCTTTTCAAAAATAGTTTACTTTCCTCACATATCTTTGTTCTATGTCTTTTCTTTTTAATAGCATCCTGCTCCACCAAGGGTCCTGACTCACCTGTCAGACCTTACCCCGAGCAAATCGGAAATCATAAAGGCTCCAAGGACCGAGATTTCAGCTATCGAAAAGACAGACTATATCCCGATGAACAGAATAAGAAAACCGCCAAAATACCAGGGCAAGAACTGGGATCATTCAACACTCCAGATACACTTGTCGACCTGAATGGGTTCTCTGACGATTTGGATCTCGGCTCTCTGGAAAAAGCTATCGAAAACCAACTCGAGGCCATGTTCGAGCAAGAGCCCACCACTCCCGTACGATTAGGAACATTCACTCTTACACGTAGCCGCCTTGTAGAAACCCTGGAAGCTTTTTTAAAAATTTTGAAGCAGGATCTCACTCCTGAAGAGTTCAATAAAGAGGTCACCGAGAAATTTTTCCTCTACCGGGTCGGAAAGGGGAAAAAGGGAGGCCAAAAAATGTTGTTCACCGGCTATTACCGACCCGTCATTCAAGCCAGCCCGGAACGAACCTCTCTTTACCGCTACCCTATCTACAAAATGCCGGAAAGAGGCTTCCAGCAAGTGGAGTATAAAACAGGAATTCAGCTGGTGGGTACCCATACAGGAATAGAACAAGTGCGCAAACGTGATGTAGATAAGAAGTGGCGGAAACTCACCCGCGAAGAGATTGACCGTAAGGGAGCTTTACAGGGTCAGGGACTGGAAGTCGGTTGGCTCAAGGATGACCTTGAGCGATTCTTCCTTCATATTCAAGGATCCGGAGTTCTTGAGTTTCCTGATGGAAGTCGGCAGGGAGTTGGCTATCAGGGATCCAACCAATATTCCTATACGGGAATCGGAAAACTAATGATTCGAGACGGAGTCATCAAGACTTCACAAGGTTCCATGCAAGGCATTAAAAAATATTTCCTCAATAATCCACAGGATATCTCCAAGTACCTTTATCAGAACAAACGTTATATCTTTTTCACCCTCAACAATGAAGGTCCTCGTGGTTCAGGGGGCGGAGAATTGGTTGGGGGGCGTTCCATTGCCACTGATAAATCCATATACCCAGCCGGGGGACTGGCCTTCATCCGTGTCAAGAAACCTGTGCTCGATGAGAACAACAAAATCGTACGCTGGCAACCCATTTCTAGATTTGTGGTGGATCAGGATACCGGAAGTGCTATTCGCGGGCCGGGTCGGGCCGACCTGTATTTTGGAACCGGTCTAAAAGCTGGCGCCAAAGCCGGTCACTACCATGAGCGGGGAGAAGTCTATTACCTGATCAAGAGAAGCTGATCATTCTTCGCTGTACAAAGCCACCAGACGCTTGTCGATGAAATCCATCCTTTCATCTGGAACCATTAACTGCTCTTTCTCCAAATCTCCATGCACCGCTGAATAGTCCAAGTTTGCAGGATTCCGTTTTATCATGCAGGCAAAGGTTATGGTCTCGGGCCTCTCTTCCACCTCAAGATAATCCACCGCTCGGATGAAGCTATGTCCCGTTGTGGCAATATCATCGACAATCAACCAATGTGTCTCTGGAGAATGGTTTGCTGCGGCAATCTGAACATAGTCCAGTCTCTTTTTCGGCATAATATAGAAAGGCAGGTTCATAAGTTTGGATAATTGATGGCCAATACGAATGCCCTGAGTTTCACAGCCCACTACTACGCTGAACTTTCCGTGTTGCTTTTGCCAATCAAGAAGTTTTTTGAGGAGAACCTCGCAGTAGGCCTCGTTCATGGCATCTGACAGATCCCCATATTCATAGGTGTAAGCAGATTTGACCCCTGAACTGAGAACGTAATTCCCTTCCTTTTTGATTCTGGAAAACACCGCGTACCCTCCTAAAAAATAAAAAAACCTGGATTAACCATTAGGCGCCCACTCCCTTGAGAGGGAATAATGCAAAGCCTCTTTGAACCCTTACAACTTTTTGCTCGCTAATAAAAACTTTACTCACTGGGTCCAACATTACGCTGACCAACCGTATTTCCCAATCAGCGGAACAAACTTGCAATCCCCCAACTCACGACGATTAACCCGGCTACCGTTTTTGGTCAATACCACCAGTTTCTGATTATCCGCATCCCCAGTCGGGGCCACCAGCCTGCCACCGTCCCCCAATTGTTTTATCAGCGATTCAGGAATTTCTTTAGCCGATGCCGTGATCAGGATTGCATCAAATGGTGCCTGGTCAGGCCAGCCATAAGTTCCATCGAACATCTTAAAAACAATATTCATATAATTCAAGCCTTCCAAAATCTGTTGGGCTTTTCGGGAAAGGTTGTTCAAACGTTCGATGGTAAATATCTGGCGGGCCAGTTCCGCAACAATGGCTGTTTGATAGCCTGAGCCGGTACCAATTTCCAGCACCCTTTCTTCACCTTTCAGGCCAAGGGCTGCCGTCATTGCTCCCACAATATAAGGCTGGGAGAGAGTCTGATTTTCCCCGATTGGCAGGGCGGCATCACCATAGGCCCGATGCTGCAAAGATTCCTGGGCAAACAGGTGGCGTGGAACCCGACTCATCGCTTCCAGCACGCGCAAGTCCTTGACCCCCCGCTCCACGAGTTGCTCTTCAACCATTTTGCGTCGTTGCCCGGCATAAGACTGAATCAATTCCGGAGATAAGCGATTCATAACTTCTCCAAATCTAACCGGCGGAAACGCCGGAGCATGAAAATAATGAAAGGGGTATCAAAGCCTCCCCGGTGCTGAATTTCTTTTGTTGCACTTGTGCCTCGCAGGGTTACCAAGGGGTGATCAGGAGAGATACCTGTTGTCTGGGTCCATCTCTTCCCATCCAACTTTACGAAACGGATTTAATCCAGAACTTGAATAGGGCAGGGCATTCATCCTTTTGGGGTTTTGGTAAAAAACCCACTCCCAGTAGTTTGACCGCTTATCGTATTTGAGAAGGTAAATATTTTCGTCATCCGCCTTAACCTTAAAATAAGACGAACCTTCTCCATACCAGCGGTCAATGATCTCCTCCACCTTATAACGACTGTCTCTAAGGATGAAGGCCACCGGATTTTCCTGTAATTTAGAACCTGTGTAACATTCCACCTTAAACATGCGGTAATGGTATGACTTTCAATAATAATTGTAAAGGCCAAAAGTTCTCCTGGTCACACACTAGCGTGGAAGGCAAATAGCATGGTATTCTTCCTCAGCTTTCATGTCTGGTAAAGAGAGCTATTGCACGTTATTTGCGGAGGTTCTCCGCTCAATCTATTGCCATATCTTTCGCCATGCCTGAATTCGGACTGGACAGAATCCGCCAACATCTTGAGAATCTCGTAGGGGAAAGAAATCCCTTCACCCAACCCAAACACCTTGAGAAAACAGCACAATATATATCCACCCAGCTAGAAGCTATGGGTCTGGAAGTCACGCAGGAAAAGGTAAACTATGAGGGTACCCAGTCCCTTAATATTCTAGGTCAGACGTATGGTGACATTGACTCCAAAGGACTTTTTGTTCTTGCGGCACATTACGACTCAGTCCCGGATTCACCCGGAGCCGATGATAATGCCAGCGCAGTCACAGCACTTTTAGAAATAGCCCGAATTCTCAGCCAAACGCCCCTGCGAACCCCCATCATTTTTTCTGCATTTACTTTGGAAGAGTATGGGTTTGTCGGTTCTAAAAACTTTATTGACAGGGACCTGAATCGAAAAAACCAGCTATCAGGAATGATTTCTTTAGAGATGGTAGGGTTCAAGACCACGGAACCGGGTTCCCAATACTATCCGCCTTTTATGGATCCCAGCCAGTACCCGGATACCGGGGACTTTATCGCAGTCGTTGGCAACGAACCGTCAGCAGGTTTGGCTCAGGCTATAGCGAAGGGGATGATGCGTTCAGTTCCTGCTCTTAAAGTGGAAACTCTGGTAGTCCCGGGACAGGGAGAAAACTTTACCGAAGTACGTTTGAGTGACCATTCCCCATTTTGGGACGCGGGCATCCCCGCTGTCATGATCACCGACACGGCTTTTTTCAGGAACCCAAACTACCACCAACCTAGTGACACACTGGAGACTTTAGATTTGGAGTTCATCAGAGATAACGCGCGAGCCGTTGCCGGATTTCTAAATAAATATTTAAACCAAGCGGACTGAGGTTTAAATGGAAGATAAAATTGAAAACAGCAAGAAGGAGGAACAACCCACTCCTGATGTCAATCCAGAAGAGGAAACTTCTGCCACTTCGGGAAAAAGAACATTAATCGGGAGAATCGGGAAGGCTCTGTTTCGCACGCTGATTTATTCAGTATTTTTTATCTTTCTACTCATAGCATCCGCCGGGCTCGTTCTGGAATATTATTTCCCTGCCGAAGAAGCTCGAGTGATTGCCGAAGGCCAACTCACTAAAATACTTAAACTGCCTCTCAGAATTCAAAAAATCGGCTTCAGTCTGCTTAGTGGCTTGCGGTTGGATGGGGTAGCATTGGGTTCCGTTAAAAAGCCAGTGGCCCAGGTAAAAAGTCTCGTTCTTGATTATGACCTGACCCAACTTCTTCAGGGAAAATTGGTTATCAATCAGGCCCTGGTGGACCAGCCCCAGCTTACAGCGATTTCAAAAAATGGCGTGTGGAACTTTCAACCTCTGCTGGAGATTACAAAACCCCGGCATCCTCAGGTTGAGGATGAAAAATCTAAACTCCCCATTCCAAAAATTGATATCAAGGAACTGACATTTCGCAATGTTTCCGCCCATCTGGATCAGGATGGAAAACTCAGCGCCCACATAGACGGGCTAAGTCTGGAAGCCCAGGGTAAAGCCAGTCTCAATGCTATTGACTTAAAACTAAAAGTTCTTCTAGACCCTGGTAACTCTGAAAAACCCAATATTAAATTTAAGTCCACCGGGGGTCTGAATTTTCAGTCCAGCGTTTTCTCAAACTTGGATTTTTCAGCCAGTGACCTCAACAGACTGCTGATCTCTGGCGTATTGGGTATGCAGAAAAATCGAATACGCTTGGAGTCTCTTTCCCTGCCCTCTCCCAATGTTGCGATAGAAATAGACGCTTCTATGCAACGAGAGCTCCTGAACCTGAACAATCTCCAAATGTCTCTGGGTAAAAATAACTTGATAAAGGTTTCGGGCAGCGCCGCTAATTATTTCAAGGACCCTTCCTTCAAACTGATGATCAACAAGGCCTCATTCAAGTTGGAAGATCTCCTCGACTGGGGTAAGCAATGGGCTCCTCCAATTTCCGGGCAAGGACTGCTAAAAGCTAAGTCGGTAAAAATCAGCGGTCACCTTCCCGGTTTTACACTGAAAAGTTTAAACTTCGATGGGGGAACCCTCTCAACTAAAGACCTGTGGATAAACTACCCAGATCTAAATGCCCGGCTCGAAGGTATGGACGCTGACCTTGAGTTAAAAGAGGTTGCCCTGCAAAGCACCAAACTGGAGAAAGCCTCCATCAACATAAAAATGCAGTTGAAAAAAGCGGTGCTACAAAAAGGGGAAATTAAAGACTGGAAACAGTCTTTAAAGCTCACTGCAAAGGGGACGAACGATGTTCTTTTTAAATTTAACACCGACATGAAGTCCTCTCACTACGATCACCCGGAAATCAAAAATATTTTTCTTCCTATTCACACAGAAGGTTCCGTTCATCTTAAAAAAAATAATCTCAACAATCTCAACCTTTCGTATCAACTGGGTAACCTTGCAAACGGCAAAATAACTGGGATCGTTAAAAATTTCGGCAAAAAATCTATCAAACTGGTTCCAAGCATCACCATGAACCTTACTGAAGTGGCAAGCCTGCTTCCAAAAAAGTTCACAAAGGATCTGCCTGAAAAAATTGAAGGAACTGCCAAGGCCCAAATATCAATTTCAGGAAAGCTGAGTGAAGGGTATTCCCCCGACGAGTTAAAAGGTCTGGCAAACATTCAATTAGAGAGACTGACTGCCCAACTAAAACAACCTTCCATAAATATCAACAATCTGAATACCCAAGTTTCCTTCCCCTTCGAGTTTAATGCCAAAAAAGGAGCTCTAATTCCGCATCTGGAAATTCAGGCAAAACTGCAAAACGCAAAAGCTCTGGACACCGTGCAAATCAACGCGCTTGAACTCGACACAAAAATTGCAATGAAGAAGTTCCATAATTTAAGACCTGAGTTCGGCACCCTTCCCATTCAAATAGATACCCGAATTGCCGTGGGAAACCTGAACAGCCTTCAAACATCCATTTCCCTGGCTGACCTCAAGTCCAATATCAAACTCAAGGCAGACCTGCAAACGGATGATGTGCGCAACACCCATGCAGAAGGGAACCTCTCCTTTAAAAATTTATCTGCAATGAAAATTCTGAAAGCTGGGAAATGGGATTCCCGGTTCAATCTGGATGTGCATGACAAATCCTTAACCCGGGTCCGCATTTCACAAAAAACTAAAATCCATAAACCTTCCCTTCAACAAGGCGACCTCTTGTTAGATTTAGAATCGGTTAAGCTGGAAACTTTGAGTCGCCAAAACCTGAAAGAAGGAAAGGTGAATATCGACACATTGATTTTACAATCACCCGATCTAGTCAACGCCAAATTTAAGGCTGCCCTTAAAAAGTGGGGCAAGGTTTTTGAGATCGATGGGAAGATAGACAACCTGCAACTCGGCACTCTCTGGGATCGCCTGCCGGTAGCTTTCAAAGCTGACCTGGAAAACCTGGAAACCGGGGGAACACTGGGCATCACCATGCAGGCCAAAGGAAACCTGCCTGACAACACAAAAAATGACGACAAACCCAAGTCCCCTCCCCTGTGGATACAGCTGCTCGTTCCTGCCAACACAGGCGAAAATGCCCCGGTGGAAATTGAAACAGAGATCCAATTGAACAATGGATTCTTTAAATATCCGGGGGAAAAGATTCATGCTAAATCTTTGAGCACTAAAACAAAGCTAATATTTAAAAAAGGTCAAGGGGAACTAACGGGAAACTTTACTGGGAATCTGGAAGGTTTGACAGAAAATCCACTGAACCCAAAATTTGATTTTCACTATGCCCTGAACAACCTGAACACCCTGAAGATTAAACAGCATCACCTGGATTTAATGGACGGAATCGTTAAGCATTCTCTTACAGGCAATCTAAAAGGATTAAAACCTTTTATCACAGGGCAACGCCCGATCCGTATTAATGATCTCTTAAGCAGGATAAATACTCAATTTACCAATACAAACACGATCGACATCAGTCAGGCAGGCACAACAAGTTCGGAAGCATTGTTTGGTGGAGTGAAGGCACAAGGAATAATCGAATCAAAAATAAAGTTGCATCAATCTGCCGGAAAAACTTTGAGCTTGGGTGGAAACTTGGGGTTCGATAAATTCGGCCTCTACCTGCCTTCCGGAATAACACTGAAAAACCTTACCGGAACCTTCCCGTTCTCCAAATCCCTTCTGCTCGACTCAGGACGAGCAAAAGAAAAATCGGTTGTTTTTTTCCCTGCCCAAAAGAAATTCTTCACATCGTTGAGGGATTTCTCCCTATATAAAAACATCATCCGGGCCGATGCCCTGGAAGTTAAGGGACAAACCCTAAAAAATATAGGGCTTGATGTGGTATTCAAAGACAACCGTTTGATGGCCGAAAATTTTATTTTTGATGTTCTTGGAGGTTCGGTAGGAGGCAACCTGTTTTTGACTCAAGACCACCAGGGCCCGGTTATCAAATTTTCCACGGAATTCGCAGGGATCGACTCCTCGAAACTACTTGCCTTACCGATGGCGAAGAAAATTGATTCCGAGGTAGACGGCAACATGCAGGTGAAACTAAATATAAATACCGGGTCTGAAGACCAACCGGTTTCCCTGGGTCAGTTAAGTGTAAAAATTGCCATCACCCGGATTGGCTCACAAACCCTGGATCGACTCCTTTTATTTATCGACCCTGATGAAAGCAAACCCGCGATCATGGATACCCGTGCCAAACTCAAGCTGGCGACACCCCATCAGGTAATGATCTCCCTGGAAAACGGAAACCTGAATGTAGAAGCATGGCTCAAAAGCGACTTGCTGGGTATTTTTAAGGCTCCTGAGTTAAAACGGATTCCAATAGCAGCCCTAAAACGATTCAACACCATCCATGAACAACTGCAGGCCCTTAAAGACTTGCAACAAATATCAAACTATCTCTCCGCGCGGGGACTTCAGCTGGAACAAGAACAGTTGACTTTGCAACACTAGGATTGGGGCCAGTGAGACAGCAGACTATTTAGCAAACCGTTTGCAGGCCAATAAAACTATTGTTGGTTGCCCCTGATGGATTACCTGCGCCCTCTTCTACGCTGGCTAATGTCATCCAGGTTAGAGCGACCTTTTCCATCACGATTTCCACCTCGTTGCCGGTCGATACCTTATTGTCCCTGGCTTTAACGATTATCTTTTCGCTTTTCTCGACGATCCTTCCGGTTTTCCTTTCGTTCACCCCGGCGCTCCTGAATTCCTTCACGCTTGTCCTGGCGTTTCTCTTGCCGGGCACCTCGTTTTTCCTGCCGGTTTTCCTTTCGTTCACCCCGGCGCTCCTGAATTCCTTCACGCTTGTCCTGGCGTTTCTCTTGCCGGGCATCTCGATTCTCCTGCCGGTTGTCCTGGCGCTCATCTCGACGCTCTTGAACCCCTTCACGCTTGTCCTGGCGTTTCTCTTGCCGGGCATCTCGATTTTCCTGCCGGTTTTCCTGGCGCTCATCTCGACGCTCTTGAAAGTTTTCCTTCCTGTCCTCTCTTTGCTGCTGCATTTCTTCGCGGCGTTGCTGAATTTCTTCTTGCCTTTTCTGCTGCCTTTCTTGAAACGCGTCCCGACGATTTTGGAGTTCTTCATCTCCATCAGAGGACTGGGCCCAAACATTAATTGGGCTCAATCCGACGACCAGAAAAAAACCTAGCCCCGTTACCATCCGCTTAAATGATTTCATGATTCCCCTTTCTAATATAAGAAAGAAACTTATTCCCAAATACTCAAAATCTGTAGGCAAAAAAAAGACCACGCTCAGGGCGCAGTCTTTTCAATCTATTTAACAAATGCAAAATTCAAATTTCTAGTCCTTCTGGAATCCATCCACTCCCGCGAGAGGGAATGAGAGCTCATAATACATGCGGGTACAGTGCCCCTACTCCTAAATATCTTATTTCGGAGAAGTTTTATTTAGTTCACGCAAAACCTCATCGGCTTCAGCTTCTATTTCTTCCCGTTTTCTCCACTCCCAGACTTTCAGATGAGAGCCCATATAATAAGAATGATCTAAAAGGGATTCACCATCCATCATTCCCCACCGTCCATCTTCAGATTCGGACAATGCCTCATAAATAGGATTTTCTACAGAAGTAAAGAAAAGTTCGGTGTCTTCAGGGCTGATAGGTTTCCCCATAAGGACTTTTAGAGATGTATCATCCATTTCATACTTGTCCTTAACAGCATTAAAAGCTTCTTCCTGAGAACCACCCGCTTTAATTTTTTCGTTAATCTCATCCTCAATCGTTTTATTACGCTTGGCGTATGGATAATGCGTGTAACCAAGATCACGGCCAATATGAAAATCCAAATCAGGAAAGTATAAATAGGTCCAGTCATCAAAATCGACCTGAACACCCTCTGCAACACCATACTCCTTTGCCTTTTCAGGGTCCTCAAGAACCAATTGATTGTAAATTTTTACAAACCGCTTCATGCTGTCAAAGACCAACGCATAATAATAGGCATTCATGCGGTACCAGTTATTAGTAGCATTATGGCCATTGCCCAGCTTTCTGAGCAGGAGCATGATCGTTTCTGCATCTGCAAACCGGTGGGAAACAGGAAAAGCTCCTTGCAGGTATTCTCCCAGCTGTTTCTCATCTTGATCTAATTTTTTAATATTGAGCTGCAAATGGATCTTCGCATAATCCAGCGCATGATAAACCAACCGTTCGTGGTTCAGTTTTCGCTGATACTCCATATACTGCTTCAACTCGTCGTTATCAGACTCTTTTGAAGTTTTAGGTTGGTTCTGGGTGATATCCTTGGCAAAAGCTAACATTTCTCTCTCTTAAATGGTTTGGGAAAGTCATATTCTGACGGTTTAGGGGATTGATTTCAAGGTATTTTAATCCATTATCCCCAATAGCCATTCTTAAAAGTTATTGCCTGGGTCAGCGTATTGACAAGATCAAGGCAGTCTGATAGCGTAGCCAAATTATTATAATGTTTCATTTTTTCGGTGATATTAAGCATGCCTTGGGACGATTTACACGAGCCGAAAGGCTCTGAAGATAGATTTAAAGGAGGCGGTGGACAGGGGGGCGGAGGCCCACAAAAACCGCCTTTTGAAATTCCGCAAATTAAAGTTCCGCAATTCAAACCCGCAATGATCTTATGGATCATCCTGCTGCTGCTTGTGGTGTGGATTCTGCCAGGAACCTTTTATTTTGTTGAACCAGATGAAGAGGGTGTGGTCACCCGATTTGGCAAATTTAACCGGACCACTTCACCAGGATTGCATTTCAAGTTTCCATCTCCTATTGAACATGCCGCTACACCTAAAATTCGTCAAGTACAAAGGGCTGAAATCGGATTCAGGGCTTCTGAGGGCAGACCTCTACAAAGAGTACCTGCCGAATCCCTCATGCTGACAGGTGACCAGAATATTATTGATATCAACCTTGTTGTTCAATACCGGATCATGGATTCGGTAAAATACCTGTTCAACGTGCGTCGACCCCACAAACTGATTCGGGATGCCACAGAAACGGTCATTCGCGGAATCACAGGTAGCAAAAAGATCGATGAGGCATTGACCACCGGCAAAGCTGAAATTCAGGTTATGGCCAAAGACCAGATTCAAAAGCTCCTTGATAAGTATGACTCCGGCCTGCAGATTGTAGCCCTTCAGCTTCAGGATGTTCATCCTCCTGAGCAAGTTGAGGCCGCGTTCAAGGATGTTGTCAGTGCGAGAGAAGATAAAGAGCGGATGATCAACGAAGCCCAGGGTTATCGAAACGCGATCATCCCAGAGGCACGTGGACAGGCCGCAAAAATTGTCCGGGAAGCAGAAGGTTACCGGGAACAAAATATCAAAAGAGCTCAAGGTGATGCCAATCGATTCCTGCAACAATACGAGGAATACAAAAAAGCCCCTGACATTACCCGAAAAAGAATTTATCTTGAGACCATGGAAGAAATTTTACCCAACATCAAAAAATTTGTTATGGATAACAAAGGTAGCGGGGTTTTGCCAATTCTCCCTCTCGGTGAGAACTCACTTGGAGGTAATAAATAATTAATATGAAACAAAATTCTCTGATAATAGGCGGCGTAATCGCCATTTTTGTTCTTTCTTCCTCCATGTTCACCGTCCAAATGACCCAGAACGCTGTGGTGCTGGAACTGCAAAAACCCAAAGAAATCATCACAGAACCTGGACTTTATTTTAAAATTCCTTTTTTCCAGAAGGTCCGGTACTTTTCCAATCAATTATTGGATAACGACTCAAATCCTGCTGAAGTTATTACTCGGGATAAGAAAAATCTACTGATTGATAACTTCACCATGTTTCGCATAATCGACCCCTTGAAATTCCTTGAAACCGTTCGTGGGGAACGGGGTGCAAGAGCCCGTTTGGATGATATCATTTACTCCGAATTGCGAGTTGAAATCGGTACACATGGTTTACGCGACATCGTCACTGGAACCCGGGACACTATCATGGATAAGGTCACCAAGGAGGCCAACATCAAAGCCGCAGAATATGGCATTGAGGTTGTAGAGGTACGCATCAAGCGGACCGACTTGCCGCCTGAAATCGCTAATTCCATTTTTAATCGTATGCGCACCGAACGTGAGCGGATCGCCATGGAATACCGGTCTGAAGGAAAAGAAGAAGCTACCAAAATTCGCGCTGAAACGGACAAGGAAAAGACCATTCTGGTTGCTGAGGCCTATAAGCAGGAACAAGCTATTCGGGGTGAAGGAGACGCAAAAGCAACCAAAATTTACGCAGATGCTTACAACAAGGACCCAAAATTTTATTCCTTCATGCGTTCCATGGAAGCTTATAAGAAATCTTTAAAAACCGACACAACTCTCCTTATGTCTGAGGATTCCGATTTTCTAGGGTTCCTGAACAAGTCTAAATAAAGCTTCCTCCCTTACTGGAGTGGCAAATATCATGAGACATCCCTATTGTATAAGGTGAGGACCGTTCTCTTTACTTATCAGGTGGCATGAGAATACTCATTGTGGGTGCGGGCATAGTCGGTTACAACCTGGCTCAGGAACTTTCCCAGGAAGGCCATGATGTAGCTATCGTGGATCAGGATCCTGAAAGAATCCGGCGCATCGCTGATACGTTGGATGTTTTAGCCGTTGAAGGTAACGCCTGCTTACCCAGCGTACTCATAAAGGCGGGAATAAAATCTGCCGAAATGGTGATCGCGGTCACCGAAAAAGATGAAATAAATTTACTCGCCTGCTTTCTGGCATCCCGCTTTAATGTTCCTAAACGTTTCGCAAGACTCCGCAACATGGAGTTCACCGATAACCGCCAGGTTTTCACTCCAGAAGAACTGTTTATTGACCAAGCCATTAACCCCGGTCAGATTATTGTAGAAACCATCTTAAAAATTCTTGAGACTCCCGGCGTAGTCAGTGTAGCTGAGTTTGCCGATGGCGAAGTCCTGCTTCGGGAATTCGATGTGCCGGAAAATGCTCCCATTGCCGGAAAGTCTATTCAAGACATCCGCAGTATCACACAGATGGATTCGTTCCTGATTGTCGCTATCGTTCGAGATGGAGAATTGGTCATCCCCAAAGATCAGGATGTCATTCAGGCAGGTGACCGTTTTTATACTCTGGTTGATAAAGAGTTTTTGCCTTTCCTTCTTCCCATGCTGAATCGAACCCTGGACCAGGTCGAAAAAATCATCATCTATGGGGCCACATCCACCTCCATTGAACTGGCCATGGCCTTGGAAGAAGAGATGCGTGACGTTTGTATCATAGAACCATCCAGAGATAAGGCTCACCGGGCTGCAGACAAACTCAAACGAACAGTCGTCCAGCATGGTAGCGGCACCGATATGGATTTGTTTAATGAGATCAACATGAAGGATGCCGATTTTTTTCTGGCTCTTTCTCACGATGATGAAAACAATATACTTTCTGCCCTTTTAGCCAAAAAATATGGAGCAAAACGGGCTTTGGTCATCACCCATGACCCGGAATACCTACCGATTCTGGATTCCATTGGAATGGATATCACCATCAATCCAAGACTTATAACGGTCAGTGGCATCCTGAAACATTTGAGAAAAGGCCGTGTCATGTCGGTCTTCAAGCTGATTGAAGATGCCGAAGTGATGGAAATTGGGATCGATGAAGACTCTTCCATCGTCAACAAGAAAATTTCCAAAATCAAATTTCCCAAAGATGCCATGATCGGTGCTCTCCTCAGAAAAGGAGAAATGCTACTCCCCGATGACGAAGTCACTTTAGAAGCGGGTGATTCGGTCATTGTGGTGGCACTACCCGGAACCATAGAAAAAATTGAGAATCTGTTTGGCCGTAAAAGATCCTTCCTCCCCTTCCGATGAAAATACGTGCAATATTTAATGTCGTAGGTGTTCTGCTGGTCCTTGTTTCGGGGTTAACTCTGGCTCCTATAGGCGTTTCTTTGTATTTCGGGAATGCCCCCATTGAGGGTTACATGTCCGAAACCTCGGCATTTGGCTGGACGTTCGGCCTCAGCCTGGTATCTGGCTTGCTATTGTGGAAATTGTTCCCCTCCGGATTAAATAAACTTCGGGATCGTGAAGGATTTGCCATCGTCACAGCTTCCTGGCTGTCCATATCCATGTTCGGAGCACTCCCTCTCTATTTAAGTGGCACCTGCCCGGAATTCATCGATGCGTTTTTTGAAAGCACCAGCGGATTCACCACCACCGGGGCATCCATTCTTCAGGATATTGATGCCGTGCCGCATGGCATTCTCTTTTGGAGAAACCTGATGCAATGGGTCGGAGGAATGGGAATCATTCTTCTTTCACTAGCCATCTTTCCCATGCTGGGAATCGGAAGTTTCCACTTGTTCAAGGCAGAAATTCCCGGCGGATCCACAGTGGAACAAACACAACCCCGCCTGGCTGAGACGGCTAAAATCCTATGGAAAACCTATCTGGCTTTGACCCTTTTCGAAATATTAGCCTTACGTTTTGCAGGCCTCAATTGGTTCGATGCAGTTTGCCATACCTTTTCCACAGTTGCGACGGGTGGCTTTTCACCGCATAACGGGAGCATCGGAGTTTTTGACAATGCTTATATCGAGAGCATCATCATTCTCTTCATGTTTCTGGGTGGAATTAACTTTGCTCTACACTTTCAACTGTTTCGAAGAAATTTTGCAGCAATTTTCAAGAATCCCGAGTTCCAGGCATACTGTACATTACTTATCGTGGGTATCCTGTTTGTGACTTGGGGTCTCACCCAGGTTTCCAGTGATGGTGATGCCAGCCAGGCTTTTCGCAGTGCCGCCTTCACGATGGTTTCCATCAATACCACTACGGGCTTTGTCACGGATGATTTCAGTTTATGGCCGGAATATTTAAAACTTTTTATTGTCGTTATCATGATGATAGGCGGTTGCTCGGGTTCCACCAGCGGATCGTTTAAAGTAATTCGCTTTATTATTCTGCTGAAAATCATTATCCGGGAGCTAAAAAAACTGATCTACCCGCGTGCCATTTTCCATGTCAAAGTTGGAGATAAAACCATTGACGCGGATGACCTTTCCAATGTTGCCGCTTTGACTTTTCTATTTATGGGACTTTCTGCCTTAGGTGGAATACTTCTTTCAGCAATGGGCGTCGATCTCACTACGGCATTATCCGCAACAGTGGCATCGTTGTTTAATATAGGCCCAGGTCTTGGCGATGTAGGAGCCATGGGGAATTATTCGGAGATCCCAGCTATGGGGAAAGGCATCCTTATCCTATTTATGTTATTGGGAAGACTTGAAATATACGGGGTTATTCTGCTTTTTCTGCCCATTACCTGGCGCAAATAATATTTGATTTTGCATAGTCAATAAATTAGAATTCCCGTTCCCCAGCCAAAGATTTGCCCATTGGTGAACCTGAAACTTTTAGGATACAGACTGGTCTTGGTTTCAGGAAGAATCAAAGGAAAAAGCGGGTCAAGGGGTAGCTTTCTGGTTTCGGGATTCTGACCTTGTATTGATTTATTGAACTTAACTATCGGGTACTAAGTATCCCTGATTCGTAAAGGAATTTAAATAGCATGGAAACCGCTCCACTTAAAATCACAGAACTTGTCTTACGGGATGCGCACCAATCTCTTCTAGCAACTCGAATGCGAACAGAAGATATGCTGCCCATCGCAGAGAAATTGGATCAGGTGGGTTTTTTCTCCCTGGAAATGTGGGGAGGAGCAACCTTCGATACTTGTATTCGATTTCTTAATGAAGATCCTTGGGAACGGGCCAGGGCTCTCAAGAAAAAAATGCCCAACACCCCGTTTCAAATGTTACTGAGGGGACAAAATGCCGTAGGTTACCGGCATTATGCCGATGATATTGTCGAGCGATTTGTCAAGCAATCAGTAGAAGTAGGGATTAATATATTCAGGATATTTGATGCTCTCAATGACTTTCGCAATATTGAAACAGCTGTAAACACTGTTAAAAAATGTGGTGAAACCGTAGAAGGATGTATCAGCTATACGGTAAGCCCGGTCCATAATATTGAGCTTTATCTGAAAATGGCCAAACAGTTGGAGGAAATGGGCTCTGATATTATCTGCATTAAAGACATGGCCGGCCTCCTGACTCCTGATGTAACCAAGATCCTGGTTTCCGAAATCAAGAAAAGCAGTAAGCTTCCGATCCATTTGCACACCCACGCGACAACCGGACTGGTGGGCATGAATATGCAATGTGCCATTGAGGCGGGAGTAGATATGGTCGATACTGCCATCTCCTCGTTATCTATGGGAACTTCCCATTACGCTACGGAATGCATAGTGGCGGGCCTGAAAGGTACCCCCAGAGATACAGGCCTGGATCTCAACCTCCTTGAGGAAATCAATGATTACTTCACTGAAGTTAAGAAAAACTATGCAGAGTTTGAAAGTGATTTTAAGGGAGTAGATATCAATATCCTGAAGTCACAAATTCCCGGTGGCATGATTTCTAATATGGAAAACCAGTTGCGAGAACAAAACGCACTCGACAAGCTCGATGAAGTTCTTAAAGAGGTTCCCCGTGTACGAAAAGACATGGGTTACCCTCCTCTGGTCACCCCAACAAGCCAAATTGTAGGCTCCCAAGCAACCCTGAACATATTGACAGGGGAGCGTTACAAAGTGATTACCAAAGAAACTCGGCAGTGTCTATTAGGCAATTATGGCAAACTTCCTGCGCCTATCGATGAAGAACTGATGAGCAAAGTTTCTGCAGATGGAAAAGTTACAGACTGTCGTCCCGCCGATTTGTTGGAACCTGAATGGGAAACGGTTTGTAAAGAGCTGGGCGATAAACACACCAGTGAAGAAGATCGGTTGACCTATGCCCTCTTCCCAAAGGTAGCCCTGAAATTTTTTGAAACCCGAGGCAAACCACAGCCGAAACCAGTTGCAACAGCCCCTGCACAATCAGGAGCTTCGGCACCTGCACCAGCAGTCGCAACTGCTCCTGGAGGATCAGCCGTATACAGTGTCCGGGTTAATGGCAAAGATTATACTGTTGAAGTTTCGACCGGAGGAGCGATGAGCTCATCTCCAGCGATAGCGGCCGCACCAGCACCCGTATCTGCACCGGCACCCAGTGCTGGAAGCGGCTCTCCTTTGGTGGCACCCCTCCCAGGGTCCATCTTCTCCATGAAATGTAAAGAAGGGGATGCGGTTAATGAGGGGGATACTGTTCTCGTTATGGAATCCATGAAAATGGAATCTGAAGTCAATGCCCATCAATCTGGAACCATTCAAACTGTCCTGGTTAAAGAAGGCGATAACGTACAAACCGGTGACGAACTGGTTATCATAGGATAATGGAATTCAGTTTTAGTGCGTCCGCTACCAAGATATTAACTACCACTGGGTTTTCCCAGTTGGCGATTGGCGACACGCTCATGATCCTGGTTGCCTGCCTTCTGATCTACCTGGCTATCTGGAAAAAGTTCGAACCCCTTTTGCTCCTTCCCATCGGATTCGGATGCCTGCTTGCCAACATTCCCATGAGTATGATGGCGAATACCGATGCTGGCGGACTGCTCAACTTTTTCTATCAGGGCGTCAAGCATGAGGTACTTCCACCCCTAATTTTTCTTGGAGTAGGAGCCCTAACAGACTTTGGACCGCTACTCGCCAATCCTACAACCCTGCTTCTGGGTGCCGCTGCTCAGGTAGGTGTATATATTACCCTCATTGGCGCAGTGCTCCTGGGATTTAATATGCATGAGGCAAGTGCCATTGGCATCATTGGCGGTGCAGATGGACCCACATCAATTTTTATAGCCAGCAAATTGGCCCCGCATCTACTCGCGCCAATTGCCGTGGCCGCTTATTCTTATATGGCTCTGGTTCCCCTTATCCAACCTCCCATCATGAGGCTTTTAACTACGGAGGATGAGCGGAAAATAAAAATGGAGCAATTGCAGCCAATATCTCAAACGGTCAAGATTGTTTTTCCCGTTGTGGTGACCATTGTCTGTTGTTTGATGTTACCCGGCGTTACCCCGTTATTAGGAATGCTGATGCTGGGCAATCTGTTTCGCGAATCCGGGGTAACGGCACGCTTGCATGAAACTGCAGAAACACATTTGATCAACATCGTTACCATTTTGCTAGCATTGGCGGTGGGTTCTTCCATGACCGCAGATTCATTTTTACGGCTTGAAACCCTTAAAATAATTGTACTGGGTTTGCTGGCTTTCAGTATTGCCACGGCCGGGGGTTTAGTTTTCGGAAAAATCATGTGTAAAGCAACTGGAGGGAAGGTGAATCCGCTTATCGGTTCGGCAGGGGTTTCGGCTGTCCCCATGGCGGCAAGGGTTTCCCAGAAAGTTGGATCGGAAGCAGACTCTTCTAATTTTTTACTTATGCACGCAATGGGACCCAATGTCGCAGGTGTCATTGGCAGTGCCGTGGCCGCAGGAGTATTCATATCTCTGTTCGGAGATGTCCCCGCTCCAGAACCACATGCTGCCATCGCTGATATTGTTGGTACTGTAGAGCCTGGAATTAGGGCGGCTATATCCCAGGTCGCCGATATAGCCGCCAAGGCCCATTGAGCGACAAGACTACACCTTGAGGAAATGGAAATAGCCTGCTAGTAATAATACTATCGGACGAGTCATTGCTAATTCCCTCCCACGGGAGTGGGTAGAAGGAAAAATTATGGAAGCTTCATTTCTTGCAGCCGTCAAAATCTCTATTCTCGCCATTGTGGTGATTTTTACGGTTCTAGTTATTTTGATCTTTACCATAAAACTATTGGTAAAGTTAATTCCCTACGTGGCTCCGCCCCCTGCTCCCCCACGCCATCAAACCGCATCGTCTACCAGTAGTGATCAGGACGAGCATGTTGCCGCTATTACAGCAACCCTTGCCATTCATTTAGGAAAATCCCCTAACGAATTCAGGATCGTCAATATTTCTCAGTCCTAAGCTAATTTGGATATTTTTTGCAACCGGCTAATTATTTGCAGGGGTTGGTGACTGTGTTGCTTGGGGTAGGTTATCGGTAATAGGAGCAAGAATTTCCTGCGGAGTCTGCAGAATTCCCTGAAAAATTCCCATCACCCGTTTCCCCAAAGAGGTAAAAGGAATCATTGTAATGTCAGGATCATCAAAATCTCCTTTTACGGTGTAATAGGTTTTCAATATACTTTTTTCATCCCCGCCAGTAATAATTTTTCCCACTAGAGGAATTTGGGTCAAAAACCGGTCAAGCTCTGCCAAGGGAGCGATTCCAACCACCGTATCCATTTGATTTTTACCCAGGTCAAAAGTACCAACTATGGAGGTCCTTCGGTTTTTAGTTTCGACCACAAAATTCTGCGTTTCAAAAACTCCATTGTTAGCAACAAAGTCTCCCGAGATTTGTTTAAAGGGTGACGGTACTTCCTTTTCCAACGGGTCCGCGGAGGGAATCGAACTGAACAGCCGGCGAATTCCTCTTTTAAGTTTTTCCTGGTTTATACTTCCAGACTGGAGATCCAGGGATAAATTTCCGTGCAAGGACATAAATATTTCCCTCCAATCTTTTCCACTACCATTCAGCTGAGCATCAATCGTTTTTACATTTCCACTCAAGCTGTTTTCAAAGATATCACCAAAAAAACTGAACAGGTTTTTTGTTTCCATATCCTGAGCCTTAACACTTGCTTTTAATTGCCCAACACCTTGTTCATCGATCGATATCCCTCCACTGCTTTTGATAGATTTGTTGGAATTAAAAACCAAATCCTTCACTTCAATTTTCCTGTTATTGAGTCCTATGTTTCCGGCAACCTGATCTAGAGTAAAAAGCTTATAGTCCAATTTACTCAGGCTAAACATTATTTCTCCTTTTCCTGCAGCAAAAAACTCAGATTGGTTCAGTCGATCCATGAGAGAGATATCATCGCTTTGTGGTTCAGGAAAAAATTCGTCAATATCCAGTTTCCCTCCGTTGATATTCAGATTCAGAGTGGGGGTATCTCCTCTTTGATAAACACCGGAAAACTTGACATCGCTTTCATCAGAACTAATATTTCCAGAACGAATATCCAGGCGGTTTTCTTTAAATTTCAGGCTGGCATCAACCGTCAAGGGAGATAAAAAGTTTTTCGGCCGGACCTTCAACCCTTTCATTTTCATGTCCCCTTCAAACCTTGAGTCCTGAAGGTTGTTTAAGTTGCCAGAACCCATAATTTTGAAATCCGCGGTTCCGTCCATCTCTGCATCAATAAACCGAAAAAACTGCCGGGAAGGATAAACCTGAAAACTATCGGAAACCATGCTAATCGTAAATTCTGGATTATCAAGGTCTGGAATTTTGGCGGTTCCTGATATCTGGTTTCCGCTCAGTTCAAAAGACCAACTATCAATGGCAATACCCTTATTTTTAATGACACTCCCTTTAGCCTTAAATTTATTCAACGCATTAGGAAGTTTTTCCATAAAACCAGGGATTTGATATCCAACTTGAGCCAAATCCGCTTGATGCTCAAACTTAAAGGAGTCCATATTTCCATTTAAATTTAAGGAAACATGTGCAGAACCTGCATAGTTGAAGTCCTTAAATATTGGGATATCCTTTAAGTCGGTGTTGACCAGTTCAGGGAAATTCAGGCGGAGGGCATATTCTAGTTTCTTGATATTTTTGCGGTCGATTTCCCCTTCCAACTGAAATGGTGAGTCGCCATATCTACCATTCCAGTTCTCCAGCCTTATCCTTCCGTCCCCATAGGAGATATTGCCATTAAGATCCATCATTGCTTGCAACCGATCCGAGTACTTCATAGAAAGATTTTTCAACTCAATTTCCCCCCACTCCTTTTCCATTTCAGGCTGGTTGGGGTTGCCTTGCGACCTATATTTCATAGTTAGTTCGCCAGAAATAAAATCCAATCCTTCTTTCAGACCCACCAGAGCATCTTCTGAGTCTTCCGATAAAACATAGGGCAAATCGCTTGAAACAAGTTTATAGGTGGCTGACATCTTTTCCAATGGCACCCCATTGCTGAATCCCATCTCCCCATTCATATTTGAAAATGAACTATTAGAAAAATTACCAGAAAGATTGTCATACTTGATGACCGGAATCCAGGAAGCATCTTTGCGCTTGTCCGCTTCTGGAGTGTGGGTGTAAATAATATTTCCATTCAGGTTTTCCAACCTGGGCTCAAATCCTTTTTCATTTAAAGAAACATTCTGCAACCCAATGTTTCCGGTGATCGCCAGTTTTTCAAAATCATCTATTGGGCCTTGCATACTCAGTTCAACCTTTGCAGTCCCTTTAAAGTCCTCGTAATCAGAAAGGGATTCCAATAAAGCGTGCTTCTTGAAAACCCGTTTAAGCGTCCCATAAAACTGTTTCATTTCCACTTCATTTTCGACTTTAAGATCTAACACGGGGTCCGTCATAAAATTATTGATGATGCCGTGAACATTGGTGATGGGTTGGTTTTCATACCGGGCATTGGTGATGTGCAGACTGGTGTTGCCCTTATTCACCTTAAAAGTTCCCGTCACATTCTGTAGCGCTGGCAAGGGTGCCTGCCAATCCACGTGCTTCATTTGCAATTCAGAAGAAATCAAACCCCGGTTCTCTTCCTCGGCCAGTTCGCGAAGTTGATTCAAACTTCCTTCAAACTTTAAAGATTTTATGCTGATTGAGCCATTTTTAAACCGGGACTGCACCAGGGAATGATATTTCTTAGGAAAAAATTTTAGCGGCAGGTAATCAGCACTTTTATTAACCTGAAAGGAATCGGTAACGAGATCAATGGTTACCGAGGGATCTTTGGAAAGAAAATCTGCCAGGGAAGCTTTGGCCTTGAACTTAAAGGGGCCCGATTCAGCTTTCAATTCTTCGATATGAATGGAATCCTTATCGAGAGAAACTTTGTATTCTAATCCACCACGGTGAGGCACACGGGCATCACTCAACATTGCACGCCCTTTTTCCAATCTCGAAGAATACTTCAACGTACCCTGAGACTTCATGGCGCCACCAAGATATCCTGAGAAACTGGAGTCCAAAGACAACCAGCTGTCTTGCGGAGCTTTGGTCAACACTTTTTTCAAATAGGGTTGAAAGTTTGAAACATTCAACTCATTAACTCGAGCTTTACCATTAATGGAAATACCCGTAAAACCCTGGTTTTCGGAAAAGTTGTCGAAGGCTCCAGAAACCTGAAAAGCAGTAGGAGCCCCGGAGTTTGGAATCTCTCCTTTTAAAGCAAACTGAAATGGGGAATCAAGAAGACTTTTCCGTACAGAAAAATGAATATGCTGCAAGTCCAATGGAAGAGGATCTTCTGGTGAACGATTAAAGTAATCAATAAAATGTATTGCTCCGTCTTCTACCATGAATTGGTTCATGAGACTGGCAGTAAGAACTTTGAACAAATTGCTTTTCGCAGGCTGGGTAATCCACTTTTTCACATTCCCTAAACTAAACCTTCCCCTAGCATCGCGCACTATCCTGAGAGAGGTCCCCTGGACAATGATTTCCTTGACCTCAACACGTTTTTCCAGCAACGGTAACAACTTGACTACCACCCATACACTGCGTGCTGTCAGCTCCGGTTCCTTAGCCCTTGGAGATTTGACCGATACATCCTTTAGATGAATGCTCAGGCCACGGACAATATCCATTTCCGCATCGCCGATTTTTACCTGGCGCCGGGTCAACTCTTCAAGCTTCTCTACAGCTAGTAATTTGAGTTCTCCCAAATTACGTAACTGATAATAGGCCAAAGAAAAAATGGAAAAAACGGCAAGGGTTAAGGTAAACAGGGAGTAGAAAATGATCCTTTTTCGAGAAATCGGCATATAAGGTTTACGGATTGCAGAAAAAGGTTAAAATAGCCTTCGCGGTATTTTCGCGGGAAAGAAAATATTTGCTAGAAAATTGTAAAGAACCGGTCCGTAACCGCATAAGGATCAAAAATGGGTCAATCTATATAAACCCATTAATTTCATAAAGTTATAGATCATTTAGAAGCATTCGTCCAGAAAAAAGCCCATACCTTTAACACTACTCTTTTGAGACAAGGCCTTATTTCACCCATAATGAAACCTACAGAACAAACTCTGATTGTTGGAATTAATTCTATTCGTGAAGCTTTGCTAGCCTCGAAACGCCATTGTTCTCGACTGATAATCGAGCAAGGAAAAACTCCGCCAAGGATTCAAGCTGTGATCAAATTGGCCCGGGAAAAACAAATTCTCATCGAAACCCTGCCCAGAGTTGAATTCCAGAAAAAGTTTAATAAGCATGTTCACCAAAGCATAGCTGGATACTTTTCCGCTATTCCTACCTTGGAATTGGAAAGTCTGATCGCAACCGCATTTCAATCAACTTCTCTACCTACACTGGTTATTCTGGATGGAATTCAGGACCCACAAAACTTAGGAGCTATTATTCGATCTGCAGAAATCCTGGGAATTCAAGGACTGATCCTGCCTAAGCATGGCACACCGGCCCTAAACGAAACCGTTGCTAAATGTTCCTCGGGAGCCATAGAACATCTGCCCATTACATGGGTCACAAATTTAACCCACTGTGTGGAACAACTTAAAGAAGCTGGATTCTGGGTTGCGGGAGTCGTGCCCGATGGGGAAATACCTTGCTACCAATACCAGTTCGATACTCCGTTAGCATTGGTCATTGGAGGAGAGGAAAAAGGAATTAGACCTTTGCTAAAAAAATCATGCGATGTCACGCTAACAATCCCCATGAAAGGCCAATTGCAATCCTTGAATGCAGCATCAGCCAGTGCAGTGGTCTTTTATGAAAATTTACGTCAGAAAAGTTTGCGGAACACAGCTAAAGAGTAAGGCAGAAACCCCACACTTAACGCAGAATAAAAGGAATGTGACGCAGCTTAAAGTCGATTATAGGATCGCATACGACGCAAAGCAGCTTTTCTTTTTTTCTTAGCTTCCTTTTGTTTTCGTTTTTTCTTTACGGAAGGCTTCTCATAAAATCGACGACGTTTGAGTTCTTTCAGCAGGCCTTCCTTAGTCATTTGTCTTTTCAAGACTTTTAAGGCTTTCTCAACTTGATTTTGGTAAACTGTTACTATCAAAAATCTCTCCTTTCTACCCTGAGTTTTTTAGCAGGGGTGAACAACTGTTTTGATGGCACTAATTAACACTTTTCTAGCAAATCTTCGGCACCAACGCTTCCGTCACCTGACGGAAAAGCCATCTTGTGTGAAGCCTGCGATTATCAACAAAAAATCACCCAAAGTCAATAGCTCAATAAAATGAATCCCTATCCGGTCACCCAAGCCCTTCGATTCGTCCTTGCAACCTTGTTTTTATGTTGGTTATTGATATTTCCGCACGAGGGGAATTCTGAAGAATTTGCGGTGCCCAATCATGGATCCCCCTACCGGAATTTGGACGATCTGGACGTTGACCAAATCCTCCATATCCCGACGGGAACAATTGTCAGCATGCCGCAGATGATGGATTCTGTTTCGGCTTCCCGAGTCATCTATATTGGAGAAACGCACGACAATATCGAAGCTCACAAAGTTCAGCTGCAAGTCATTCAGGATCTATCGGAAAAATATCAGGTGGCGATTGGTCTGGAAATGTTCCGCCGCTCCAGCCAGGAAAAATTGGACCTTTGGAACCAAGGTAAGCTTCCAATCAAAGAATTCAAAAAGCTCTTCCACGCAAATTGGGGAGGGGGCTTTGGCCTCTATCAGCCCATATTTAAATTTGCTAAATCTCACCGTCTACCTCTAATCGGACTCAAATCTACACGTGAAGTTGAAAACCATTTCCGTTCAGGAGATCCAGCCCCTGGCAACACACTTTATCCTGAGATTGACGACACAGATCCCTATCATCGAGCTTTCTCTCTTTCTGCATTCGGGGGTCACCGTGGCACCGCTAAAGCACTGGAAAAACCTTACCGGATGTTATTGCTGTGGGAAGAGACCATGGCCCAAACTGTGGCGGAGTTTTTACGCGATCCGAAAAATAAAGATAGAAAGCTGGTAGTGCTGGTAGGTGGATTTCATGTTCAATATGGATTCGGCATCCCTAAACGCGCTTACCGAAGAATTCCGCACAAGTATTCCATCATTCAACCTAGCATCACTCAAATTCCCGAAAACCTGAAAGATCGGGAAATGACGGTGGAAAAAGTTTCCATCCCTCTATACTCCTCAGATTATGCCTGGAAAGTAGAATACAAAGTACCCGGTCAGAATAAAGTTAAGCTCGGGGTACGGCTAGCCCAGGAAAAAAGCGGTGGTGTACTCATCAAATCCGTTGCAGAGAATTCCAATGCCCAAAGGGCTGGCATGAAAATTGGAGATATTCTACTGAGCATGGATGGCAAAACTCTAACAGGGGTTGGCGATATTTTGGAACTTCTACAAACCAAACATTTTAACGACAGGTCTACCTTCCAGCTTCAGCGTGGAAATAAAACTCTCGCGGTTGAAATGGTATTTAAAAAACCAAAAATTTAAACCGCGCCTCATCATTACGAAGCAAACTCAAGGTTAGCCTCACCAAATTATCGATTTAAAGCAGAGCTGCTTCAAGAACCTTGCGAAACAGAGTAAACCCGGGATTAAGCCTTACGGCTTCTCTGAGATGAATGATGGCTTCTTGCGTCTCTCCCTTTTGGAAAAGAGCATTACCGAGACTAAAATGCGCAAGAGCATGATCAGGGTTTATCTCAATAGCTTTCCTGAAGTGAACGATGGCTTCTTGCGTCTCCCTATTCTGGGCCAAAGCCATTCCCAAATTTGCGTGCGGCATAGCCAGTCCGGGATTTATTCTTATAGCTTCCTTGAATTGAATAATAGCTGCATCCAATTCCCCTTTTTTAGCTAAAGTGGTTCCAAGATTACTATAGGCCAAAGCGTTGTCAGGATTTATTTTAATGGATTGCCTGAAATGAATGATCGCTTCTTCCATCTCCCCTTTTTGAAGCATTGCTGACCCGAGATTACTATAGGCCAAAGAATTATCGGGTTTCACTCTAATTGCTTCTTTGAAATAAACTATGGCTTCATCATGCCTATTTACACTTCTTAGAACACTTCCTAGATTGTTATAAGGTTTGGAAAAATCAGGATTAACTTTTATTGCAGTTTTGTATTGAGTAATGGCATCAGCAAACCGCCCTTCTCTTTTCAGGGCAAACCCAAGGTTGTTATATGCTCTGGCAAATTCAGGATATATGTTCGACTGTACTTTAATGGCGTGCTTCCAAAGTGTCACACCATCCTTCCAGTGCCCAACTTGCATCCATGTAACAACCATGAGTGGAATTAGAAGCCCCGCAAAAATAACAGGTATCTTTTCTTTGTGGTTCCATTTAGCAAGTAAATCAGGCAAACCCCATGCAATGATAATAAATATGCCAATGAGAGGTACATAGGCATAGCGGTCTGCCATAGCCTGTTCCCCAACCTGTACAAGCCCGATCACTGGTATCAGGGTTCCCAGAAACCAAAACCATCCAACTCCAAGATAGGGTGTGCTGCGAGCTTTTCTAATTACCAATAGGGTTAAAAACAAAAGCAACAGCACAGACACAAGACCCTTCCAGACCGGCAAAGCGTTTTCAGGGTGGGGATAAAATACGGATAGCCCACTGGGCCACACCATCTTTTGCAGGTAGGATAAATATGAAACAAAAGCATTAATAGCACGCTCTTGTATTGGAAAAGCTTCAACAGACTTTACAGCACCACCTATTTTTTGAACCATGAAAGTGGTAATACTAGTACCCACCACCAGCACCAATAGAGGAATTTTTTCTTGAATCAAACTGGATAGAGAAACTTGGCTTCCTGTTTGCTCAACGAGCGAAATTTCATTTTGGTTCGCAGGTTTCCATCGACTCAATGGCCAATAGTCCAACAAAAGAAGCACGAAAGGTAAAGTGACCAGCATGGGTTTCGACATCAGACCCAAGGCTAGAAACAGAGCCACCCAACCATATTTCCCGACCGTTGGCTTTTCTACATATCGAATATAAGCCCACATGGTGAGCAACCAAAAAAAAGTACTCAGAACATTTTTTCGTTCGGATACCCATGCAACGGATTCGACATTTAAGGGGTGCAGTGCAAATAGTGCCGCGACAAAACCGCTTTGCCATGCTGCTCCCGTCATTCGAAGAAGAACTATAAACAGTAGTAGCGCGTTGGCGATGTGAATCAACAAATTAGTCAGAAGATGACCAGAGGGGGTTAGCCCATAAAACTGGTAATCAACTATATGTGTTAACCACGTTATCGGATGCCAATTAGCCGCGTGAGATGAAGTGAATGCCCAGGTAACACTCTCAGAAGTCAACCCCGCTTTTATATGCCAGTTCTGAGTTATATATTCAATATCATCAAAATATACAAACCCATGGTCTAGCATCTGCCAGTAAACAGCAAGCGTGGTTAATATCAGGAATATGCATACAAGAGTTTTTATACTTTTTCTTGTCTCGTCCGTTGAAGGACGAGCATTTTTCTTACTTTTTAAACGGTTTTTCATTTTGAATTTCAGTTTATTTTTGCTGAGCCAAAGCAATATGTTTACCGACTTTGCTCATCTTAAAACTCCTTCTACCCCTGCGGAGCCCCAGAATTTATGTTAAATTTTCACGTTCCCTTCACAAAGAGAAAATCACATCAAACCAAAACAAATCGTTAGGAAAACAATTTTTCAACTGGTTTTTTGTGTTAAAGGGGAAACTCGGCGAAATGAAATGTGAGCGCTTAAAGTTTCTCTGCGTAGCCGAAATGTCCGCCTGTAGTAGTTACTATTTCGAGATTAGTAAACCCAGATTTTTCAAATAAACTTTGGAACGCTTTTCTAGAAAAACGATGGTTAACCGGAGAGCATAATCGGTCCTGCAAATCCCCTATGATCGAAGCTGGAGTGGTTCCCCAATGCAGAGGAAAAGACCCCCCGATTTTTTTCAAACTCGGGATCTTTTTTAATAATTGTCCCGGCCAGGAAAAAATCAAAAGAATAAAGGGGCTCATCGCCCAGCAAAGCATTCTCCCAATTTTAACGGGAATAACTGCCATAAAGTTTGTGAGAAATTTTTCAACCTGTGTTCCTAAATATTTTGGCAGGTTGTTTTCATGGTTCGTATATAAATAAATGCAAACACTACCCCCTGGTTTTAATACCCGGTAGGCCTCATCCAAACACTTCTGAGGTTCGGAAGTATGATGAAAAACACCATAGGAAAAAATAGAATCGACTACCTTATTTTCCAGTGGTAAATCCAACGCATCTCCTCTCATATAATGCAAATTAGTTATGGAATGATCGCGGCGAGCCACCCCTCCAATATTCACCCCAAGATCAACCCCAAAGCATAATAGTCCGGGATATTTCTGGGCCGTCCATTGGGAATCAAATCCAGACCCACAACCTATTCCCAGAACTACCCCTTTAAAAAGCGTGTGTCTGTTTCCAAAATGGTTAACAAAATGAATGTGGTGATATGTTTCAGGAACATCATTCAATTCGTATTCATGCAATATTTCTCCCCAGTTTTCCAATGCCCTCTCATAAATATATCTTTCATGTGAGCTCTTGTAATTCTTGTTGAGGTTTGGAATAAAATCTACCGAACCTTGTTGGATCGAAAAAACAGCCTCACACTGGCAACACATTATATTTTTTTCACGTTTCAACCAGGTCGAAGACTTACAAGCGGGACAACGAGCTACCTCGACTATCCGATCTACATGACAACTATTGTCCAATTTCATTTCCCGTTAAGTTTCAATAACTCTAAAGAGCAAGTCTGACTATACGTTAAAGAAGCATTCCGGTCGCTTCTCGACAATATCTTTAAAAGGTTAAGACCTGTTAAAAAATTATATTATTTAAAAATCCGTTTTCTTGTGTAGTTGTAAATAATATTTTTCCAAATCCTTTACCGAAAACATTCCCACGATTTTATCGTTCCTAGTCACGGGGACATGCCGAATCTTTTTTGTTTCTATAATAGTACATGCCTCGGCGATAGTTTGATTCTCGTCAATGGTGTTTGCAATTTTTGTCATTACGGATGATATTTTTACAGCTTTAGGGTCGCATTCTCCTTTTAAAACCAGAAACATCCAATCCGTTTTCGTAATAATTCCAACATATTCCCCACCCTCCTCAACAAAAAGCGCACTAACTTTGTTATCGTACATTTTATCAACCGCTTCATAAGTATATTTATCCGGACTAGTTGAATAAAGTTGGGTACTCATATATTGGCCGACTTTGCTCATCTTAAAACTCCTTCTACAAGTAATAAAACCAGTTCTTAATAAAATGCCCTCTAGCGTGGGAAGCACCTGGGCAAAGAAAGAATTACTTATCCTGTTATAATTTCGTCCAACCCAAAGCTATGGCTCTTTGAGCCCATCATTACCTTGGCTTGTCAATTTCAAAAATACTGCTTCCAAGTCACCATGTTGGTGTTCCGCTTGAGAACGCAATTGTTCCACTGTTCCCAGTGCTATCATTTTTCCTTTTTGAATGATGCCCACCCTGTGACACATTGTTTCGGCTACTCCTAAGGAGTGAGTAGACATAAAAATGGTAGTACCATTTTCGCATAAATCCTGAAATAACTGTTTCACTTGGCGCGCGCCCTTGGGGTCGAGGCCGACAAGAGGTTCATCGACGATGATTACCTTTGGATCATGAAACAGCGCTCCGGCAATGATAAGCTTTTGCCTCATGCCATGCGAATAACCTTCGATTAACTCATCACCAAAATCTTGCAAATCAAAAAGGGTGAAATACTTTTCTGCTCTATCGCGGGCAGTATTCAAATCCAAGGAATACATGCCTGCCACAAATTCAAGATATTCCCACCCGGTCAACTTGTTATAAAGGAAAGGTCGGTCAGGAATGTAGCCGATTATTTTTTTTACCTGAATAGGGTCCTGCTCCAGGTCCACTCCATCTATACGGATGGTCCCGCAAGAGGGCTTGAGAAGACCGACTAAAAGTTTGATGGTAGTAGTTTTCCCCGCTCCGTTGGGGCCAATAAAACCAAACAGCTCCCCGGCCGGGACCTCCAGGCTGAGTTCGTCGACAGCCAGAACCGAATCGTATTTTTTAACCAGTCCACTGATTGATATCACAACGGAGAACCTCCGTTGGCAAAATGCCATATTAAATTATTGTAACGAGCACCCTCTCGGCCAAAATAGCAGTCATTAAGCACCTTGTAGGCTAGCGGACGATCTCAAAAGTGTTTAAGCCTTGAGGAGGAACCCACTCTAAATCCAGAGCCGAAACCTGAGCCGCAGGGGGTCCTATTCTGCACCAGCTGATAAATTTCTCCAGCATTTCTTTTTCCCCTTCACCATGAATTTCGACAGAACCATCCTGACAGTTTTTTGCCCAACCGAATATCCCCAGTTGCATCGCCCGCTCTTGAGTACCTCCTCGAAACCAGACCCCCTGAACCCGACCTCTGACAACAATATGAACTGCGGTACTCATCGACATAGCTCTCTATTTAAGACGTAAATCTACTGGCTCTTGCGAAATGCGTCATCAAACAAATGCTGAATTTCCCGGTAGACTTGAAATTTGCTTCCGTCTCCGATTTTTTCTCCAAACTTGCCCAAGTCACGCATGATACGTTGGAATTCCTGGGTCTGCCCTTTGAAATTATCAATCAGAGGACGAAAATATAATTGCTCGTCGTCGTCCAACCGGTCACAAATTACCCGGAGTCGGGTTTTCAATGGTTCAAAATCTCGTTCCATATTTTGATATTAGCCTTCAATGAATCGGATTGCAATTGGGATAAAAGCTGGCGAGAAAATCTTGCTGAATATTTCAAATCCAACAGGAGACCAATGTCTTATTTCATTCGTTCTTTCATGATTGTCTTTAAACGAACTACGGCTGGGCTGTTATCCGGGAGGGTAAGAAACTTTTCGCGGGTCAAAACAGCAACTTCACAATCTTCTAAGGCTATTACCGATGCTGAGCGCTCTCCAGCGGAAATCAAAGCCATTTCCCCAAACAGGTCATTCTCTTTCAATTGGGCGAGAATTTTTTTGTTGCCTTCGGCATCTTCCCGATAAACTTCCACCTTGCCCTTTTTAATCAAGAATGCACTGGTGCCATGAGTTCCTTGGCGTACAATTTTTTTCCCTTTGCGGTATTCTTTAGTAACAAACATGATGCTCTTTCGACTCCATAACGAAAGAAAGTAGTATCGCTCATACTATAAAAAATTTCGCTTCAATTTACAATCCCTCCTAATGTGGGAGCGCAGCTAATGCCTTAAAAATCAACCCCTGAGCCCAGGAAAATCATTTCCCTACGAATTTTCAATTACGCTTAAAAAAAACTTCTAATTCCGTCGACCCAGGGATGTCGAAAGTCCCTGGTATTTTAAATTGAGGAATTTTAATTGTCGTTGTACTTTTCTCATTTGTACGTGACTCCTTTTTTGAGAATATAGGTCCTGGGCTCTAAGCATATGTTTAATGGCATTAGGACCATCCTTTAATAAATCGTAAGCTTTGCTCAGGTTATAATGCGCCACTGCATATTTGGGATTTAGCTTTATGGCCTCCTGATAGGCATCCACCTCATCTTCATGCCTGCCCAACGCGAGATAGGCTATTCCCAGTTCAAAATAAGCTACCGCATCCAGGGGATCCTCTTGAATAATTTCCTTGTGGCTTAAAATTTCCGCTTTGGCCCCTTGAAGATAAGTTTTAAAATCTACAGCCAAAGTCTCTTCTACTTGTACTACCAAAATAACGGCTAACACCAACAAAGCGAATAGTCCTTTGGCGGCAGAGTAAATAATGGTATGACAATTCCAAAAGGAAAGAAAAGAACAATTACGTAAATGAGATATCATTCCTCAATGTATCATTAATTTTGAAAGGCAAACATGAATTACCGGGCATTTGGCAACATTAAGGTTTCAGAAATTGGCCTGGGTACATGGCAGCTTGGGGCGGATTGGGGGAATGTTGATGATTCTACCGCGGAACGGGTTCTGATGACTGCCGTAGAAAATGGAGTGAATTTTTTTGATACAGCCGATTGCTATGGTGAGGGTCTTTCAGAGTCTCGGCTAGGGAGGTTTGTTAAAACGTTATCGACTGAAGTGGTTATCGCCACTAAACTTGGCAGATTTCCACAGCCCGGATGGCCAGAAAATTTTTCCATGGAACAATTTCGCAAACACACGGAAAATTCTTTGAAAAGATTGGGAAGAGAATCCCTGGACCTGACTCAGGTGCATTGCCCCCCAACAGATCTACTGAAGCAAGGTGAAGTGTTTGATTGGCTGAGAACTTTGAAGCAAGAGGGAAAAATAAAACAATTCGGGTTCAGCGTGGAGTCAATAGAAGAGGCCCAGATCTGCCTGCAGGAAGAAGGAGTAGCTTCATTACAAATAATTTTTAATATTTTTCGGCAAAAAGCTATCTTATCCATTTTTAAAGAAGCCCAGGAAAAGCAAGTTGCACTAATTATCCGCCTGCCACTGGCATCAGGCCTGCTTTCCGGCCAATTCAACCGAGATACCCGTTTCCCTGAAAATGACCATCGCAATTTTAACCGAGATGGACAAGAGTTTAATGTTGGCGAAACTTTTTCAGGACTCCCCTTTGAAAAAGGACTCGAATTGGTTGATACTCTTAAAAGTCATGTTCCGAAAAACCAGATACTGTCTCAATTTGCCTTGAGATGGATTCTGGATTTTGAGGCGGTCAGCGTCGTGATTCCAGGCTCTAAAAATCCCCAACAGGTAATCAATAATTGCGCTGCAAGCTCATTGCCTCCCCTACCCCCAGCGACTCATGCTGCCTTGAGCGATTTATATTTTAAAGAAGTTGCTCCCCATATTCGCGGTCTAGTGTGACACTTGGCTCAGATAGCAAAAGTAATATGTCTCAGCTCTACCGCAAAAGATCTTTGCTCGCCAACAATTGTTATTAGACACTGACGGCGGACTGGAGTGTGGGAAAAAGCAAATTGTTTTCTTTATAAATGTGAAGATGCGTATCTTCCTCCAATTGCCTGAGTTCTTTATATAACAGCTGAAACGACTGGCACCCGTCTTTTGGCGGGACATAACTGTTGGTCAATTCTCTAATTTCCTTTAACAACTCCCCCGCCTCATCATGCTCATTTCGCATGACCCGAATGGGCCCCTGCACTACGCGCATTTTTAAGTCCAGGGAATTGCTATCAAGTTTTCGCAAAAGGGGAAACAACACTTGTTCTTCCTTGAGCAAATGCAGCTCCAGGTCTTCACGTAATTTCCCCAGCACTGTCTTCAAGCGTATCAATTCGGGGTGCCGCGAAGAATGCACTTGATGAACTTTATCCATCAAGCCCACTAAACGGGGTAGTGCCTGTTTAAGGTAAATGTGATGAGTAGATTCAATATGTTCTATTAATTCAGCGGGGGCCAAACCTGAAACATCTATTTCACTGGTTGCCTCTCCTGAAGGCAATTTCATCAAACGCTGATAAACCTGCTCTGGCTCCAGACCTTTTTCTTCACAGGCAGAAAAAAGAGACGTCTCACCTCCACAACAGAAATCTATGTTTAATTCCTCAAAAACCTGGGCGCACTGAGAATTCATCTTTACAAAGCTTTTTACCGGATTGTTCACGGTCAAGTTAGTTTCCATTTTTCAGTCCTTTCAGTACGAATGTCTGTTTAGAAACACCCATTTATAATCAAAATAACCAATAAAAGATAAAAATATCTATTTATATTTAATATAAAACTGGTACTATAAGATGTCAAGGTTAAGAGATCCCAAATAATGATAATTGCTGAAAACTTTTTGAACCGCATTTGGAAGGAACCCATCTTAACCTTGAGCTAAATAGAATGACTGGTCTCTAAATTTAACCAAGGAAACTCCATGCAGGATGTCCGCCCCACAACTTTTTCAGTAGAAAATATCGAGTTAACCCCTAACCCTCGTTCGGTAAAATTTATTCTGAACCAGACAGTAATTGATTCTGGCTCCAAAACCATTCAAGAGGGGGGCTATTTAGAAACAGATGCCTTTGCCCAGAATCTATTCGCTCTGGACATCATAGATTTGGTTTATTTACGGGAGAATTTTGTGTCCGTTACCCTGATCTCCGCGGATCTTTGGGTGATTTTTAAGGATAAGGTTAAAAATATTATTGAAGCGGATTTGGGAAAGTATGCAGATGGGGATGAAGAAGTTTCTTCCACTATACTTGATGACTTCGATAAAGAAAAATACCCCCAACTATCCGATGACGAAAAAGTTATCATTGTCGAAGCTATTCTCGACTCCTCCATCCGTCCCGCTCTGGCAAACGATGGAGGGGGTCTGGAAGTGATCGAAGTGGAAGGACCTATTGTCCGGATTCGCTATCAGGGTGCCTGCGGAGGGTGCCCAAGTTCTACAGGAGGCACCCTGCGAGTCATAGAGAATCATCTTCGATCTCAGCTGGATCCTGATATAAAGGTTCACACCTATACCTAATTAAAGCCCCACCGCTACAAACCCCATAACACATTGATATAATAAGTATTATCTGAGCAACAGCTCCCTTCTCGCAAAAAACTTCAAGCCTTCTGCAATAAAAACTAAAGTACCTCAACTTTTTTTCGATAAGCCGGATAAGGACAGGCATATCCTCTCCAAGGCTAAAGCTAATGAAATCATTGCCTTAACGGATTTCCTGTGCCATAGTTGATAGATCCTGAAAAGAGAGCTATGAAGTCTCCAAAACTCATTTTAATTATTTTGTTTCTAATGGTAGAAGCATTCTGGTCACCTCGTTTGGACCTCGCTTATGCCATAGAAAATAAAAGCCGAGTTATTTCTCCTTACTGGCAATCCGATTCAGGAAGCTACACATTTATTGCTGTTTCCCACTCTTCTTTATCAACAATTGCCACCCAAATAGGCATGGTTATAAATGTCATTCAAAGCGATTTAACAGCTTTCGGAAGCGCCATCACTTTTACAATTTCTGGTGGAAGCACTGAGAGAATTTTTATCGTGCGGACCAATAACACGATCATCAATTCAACAAGCATCTCTTCCGCACAATTTGTTGTAGGAACCACTAATTTTAAGCACGGGCATATTCTGATTGAACCTGTAGCAACAGATCCTTCTTTAGAGGTGGGCCTCAATGGTGGACGTCGGGATGTCACTATGCTCAACTTTTGGGGTGCAGTGATTGTTGAAACCAATACAACAGGATTTGCCATGGAATTTATCGGTGACATGCATGACAGTGCCGCTACCCCCAGCATGGACGATTCCGCTCCAGTGAGTGGAGTCAATTAAATTTATTTTTAAGTGAGTGACATGAAAAATTTAAGAAAAACTTTATATTTCAGGTTTTCTGACAAAGCTTGGGTTTTACTTGTAGGAGTATTGCTCACCTGGGTTTTTATGCCTTGTTTATTATCTGCTCAGGTGGTGATCGTGCCTTCCACAGAAGATAAAGCAAGAATTGTATTATCCCCATACGCTCAGTCCGTGCCCAATGACAGTTATACTTTTATGTCGATCAATCACCCCTCTCTCGATACAGCTTTAACTCAGATAGGAGTAGCGCTGGAAGTTCGAGGCATGACCACGGTACCTGATAACGTGGCAGGCCGAGCAGCTATATTTACCGTTGATGCTGGAGAAACCCATAGAGTTTTTATTGTCAATGTTTCGAATTCAAGCATTAATTCTTCCAATTCTGCCTTCACTGACTCACGAACCCACCTGATCCTGACACAGGATTCAGCACAGTTTGGAAATATTAGAGCCGTTGCTATCAATGAAGTTCCCATCACCCCAACCACTGTTGGCACCACCCAAAAATATAATAATCTCGGTCAATTGAGTTTTTGGGGAGTGGTGTTTATTGAAACCAGTGGAACTGGATTTTCCATGGAATTCATTGGAGATGCTCACGATTCTACAATAGGGCGAAATTTCGGAGATAGCCGACTTGGTGGAGTTTCCGGAAACTCAACCGGGGTTGCCCGGGGAATCAATTAAGCCCCCATTCATTCTGCAGAAAGCACCCCAGGGAAATAACAACGTAGATTTATTCTTGATCCAACCCTTCTCTCCAATCCCCTACAGAAAATTTTGTATATAAATACTCAATCCTTGCCAACTGGCTGGGCTCTTACTAAACCACTCCGCACCAATAAAGCCTTAAAATTCATAGTTTAGGATTATAAGCATAATTCCGATAAGGATAGGTTCAGCTTAGCCAAAAATTGGCCACGAGCTAAATTTGAATTCATTACCCAAACCACTTTAAACCAATAGGTTTCATGCTTGTTCTAACTCATTCCCTGTTGGCCACCCTTCGCACTCAACATTTATTTAATCCGCCCTGTTTTACGTCCCCCTTCCAAAGGCTAATTCTTCTACTGCTTTTAATGACCATCAGCTTTTCCGGGGTATCCCATGCCCTTGAGGCAGATTCTTCCGAGAAGCTTCCTCCTTATTTATTCATGGCGGCGGATAACACCGATGATATCCAAGCTCGACAAAGCCAGACTATTGTTCGTTCTCGTTTTGCAAATGTAGACTTCAGCCTTTTGCCTGATCCCGAAGAAAATTTTGATGCTGAACCTGGTGCAGAAATTAAATTGATCTTGAACTTTTTTCCTGAAATTGAATTAACGACTCTAATTCATAAAATAGAAAAGAACCGATCAGGAAGTTACTCCTGGTATGGAAAATTAGAAGACATTCCAATGAGTCAGGTGGTTTTGGTCGTGAATCAAAACAAGGTATTTGGAAACATATCGAAATCAAACCTGACCTACCAGGTGCGCCATACCAAAAATGGAATTCATACGGTCTATGAGATTAATCCTTCCAAATTTCCTCCCGATGGAGAACCCGTTACCCCTAAAATACCTCCCTCAATCCCTTCCAATAAAGAGACAAAGGATACGGATGATGCCACTAAGCTTTCTCTCTCAAACAAGGATACAAATTCAAACCAGGACCCTTTCACTGAATCAGGGATAGGATATGGCACCATGGGAGATGCGCCGTTGTCAGGAGTTACAGCTTCACCTGATACTTTGGAGAATTCAGGGAGTTCCAATATCTCTAACCCTGAGACACAGGCTGATGATGGAACCGTAATCGATGTATTGGTCGTTTACACTGCAGAAGCCCGCGCCGCGGAAGGCGGTACCAGCTCCATAGAAAGCTTAATAGACTTGTCCATCTCTGTAACCAATTCTATCTATTCAAACAGTGGTGTAGACCATGTTCTCCGTTTAGTAGGTCGGCAAGAGATCAGCTTTTCGGAAAGTAGTTTTAGTTTTACTGGGTTTTTATCCGCAGCACAAAATGGTTCAATCCCTGGACTCCATGACTTAAGAGATTCCGTGGGAGCAGATGTGGTAGCAGTTTTAGTGGAAGGAAATAATAGTTTATGTGGAATTGCCGGGCTAATGACAACCGTTTCGTCAGCTTTTGCCCCCTTTGCTTACTCGGTAACTCAAACAAACTGCACCGTGGGAAACCTGACAATGGCACATGAAATTGGACATAATATGGCCGCACGTCATGACCGGGCCAATGATAATACTAACGGGGCACCTTTTAGCTTCAACCATGGGTATGTAGACAACGTAAATAGCTTTAGGACCGTCATGGGTACGGGCAATAATTCCCGAATCTCTAACTTTTCTAATCCAAACGTACTTTTTGGTGGTGCCGTAACAGGAATTTCGGAGGGAAATATTCTTGCGGCAGACAATCGCCTTACCTTTCAAAACACGGCTTTAACGGTTTCTAATTTCAGACAGTCGATCGACTCTCCAGCTAATCAAGCGTTCGCATCGATCGTTCCGTTTTCCAACACCAATAGAGTGACCTCTCCCTATTGGCAGTCAGATGGTACATCTTATTCATTTATTGCTGTCACCCACCCATCACTTTCAAGCATGGCTTCGCAAATCGGTGTCGTCGTTCGAGCAATAAAAAATGATGGAACTCTATTTGGTTCCGCTACCTCTTTTACGGTTAGCAATAGCGTTACAAGCAGAATATTCATTGTCAGGTCTTCGCACCCATCCATTAACAGCACATCTTTGACTGACGTAAATTTAATTACAGGAAACTCTAGCTTTCAACATGGGTTTCTACATCTCAACCCTGTGGCGAGCAATCCTGAAATAAGCGTAGATGGGTTTCGAGATATTACCAGATTAAGCTTTTGGGGAGCTGTAGTTGTTGAAAATAGCACCTCCGGTTTTGCGATGGAATTTATTGGTGATGCCCATGATAGTGCCGCCACACCCAGCATGGATGATTCTGCCCCAGTGACAGGTGTCAACTAATTTCAATTTGGTATTCTTACGATAAATGGAGACAGCATTTCCTTCTCTACTTAAAGAATTGTCCGGTCGGTGTGTTTAAAAACATATCCAACGGTATATCCTCCTGCTTTAAAAATCCCTGATTCGGCAGACTCCCCTGTGAAACCAGTTCAATAACCGCGCTCACGGATGCGGCAGTAGTCCATGAAATTGCCTTCCATGTTTTGGTATGTATCTCTCTTGGAAAATAACTGCGTACAAATTCTTCCCGCACCAGTTTTCCTTCCTTCCACCCCTCTACCGCCACGTGAACGTATACGACATCCTCTTTAACCGGTGGCTTGGCGTTAATCAAAATTTCCCCAGCCTCAGTTCTGTGGTCTCTCATATACAACTCACTAAAGAAAAATCGCATCAACTCCCCGTGCCCGGGATACCGAATTGTTTTATAGTTCAAATGGCTCACTTTTCCATCGTAGGTTTCACACAAAGTACCCAATCCTCCGGACGTTGTGAACGCTTCGAGCTGAACACCATCAATCACGATAGTCTCCAGACCCTCCATAGCAGGCACTCTGGCCCTCCTCCCATCCTGAATAACTTCGCAATCATTGAGGTACTCGTTGACCACCCCTTCGGGAGACCAGTTAAAAGCATATCCAAGAAGCCCGCGCGGATGCTGGGGCAGCGCACCAACTCGGAGCTCTATACTGCGCAACTGTTCCAATTCTCCAGCAAGATGCGCTCCGCAAATCCCAACAAATCCAGGAGCCAGCCCACATTGCGGAGCCATGATTCCTTTTGAAGATCCCGACATCTCCCGGATAGCGGTGGTGGTTGGGACATCTTCCGTCAGGTCAAAATAATGCCTCCCCGCCTGATGCACCTTTTTAGCCACCTCTAAATTCAAATGATACGGCAGACAGGTCAATATGGCATCATGCCCGGCAATAGCATTCTTCAAAACGGAATCATCCTCAACCGATCCTGAAATTACCTTAAAAGGGTATTCCTCATCAGGGCTGGTATCAAATCCCGTAACCTGATACCCGTTCGAATCTAATAAAATTGCCGCCAGGCTTCCTACCCGACCCAGCCCAACAACTAAAACAGATTGGATGCTCTTTCCCATTTTATGCCTTTCAATTTTTCTTCAGACTTAATGGCATCTCTTCCACGCTATAATACAATATAGTCCTGAACAGGAAGAAATGACCATGAATCGCGACATAAATTTTCCGAATTTAATAACCCGACAAGAAACACGTTTTGTTCTTGTCCATTACACGGGAGAAGATTCGCCCACCTATGAGCAAATTAAGGAATCCCATCTACTTGAAGGAGAACCTGAAATAGGTTTCCATTTCATAATCACCCCTCAAGGAAAAACTTTGATGGGACGACATGTTTCCAAAATCGGATCGCATTATCCTGAATTGGATAAATCCAGCATTGGAGTATGCATGATCGGATATCGAGATGAAATGAGCGATGAACAGTCCATTGCCCTCACTCTATTGCTCGAAAATTTGAAATCCGATTACCCCTCTTTGGAAACCGTTAAATACTTGTATTAAATCTTTAAACATTCCCCCTTGCCTGGATAAAAGTAAATGTACTCCTGAAACTTGCTTCGCATTTCGCTTTTCCCTTTTAAAATTTCCGTTATACTGAGCCAAAGGAGGAGCACATCATGATCCGACAGGCTCTAAAAGTTTTTAAAGCATTAAACTCTAACGAAAAACCCTGGCAACTCAGCCTTGGCTTGGCGTTTGGGAGCATCATCGGCCTGATGCCGCTGTGGACTCCGCACAATATTGTCCTCCTTTTTCTCGCCTTCATCATCAACTTAAATTTTTCCCTTCTAATCATCGGGTTTTTTATTTTCTCTGGCATCGCTTACATTCTTGATCCCCTTTTTCATCAAATTGGTTTGGCAGTACTGACCTCAAGCGGAATGCAAGAATTTTGGAATGGGTTTTTCAGCAATTCCCTTTTCCTGTTTGACCGCCTGAATAATACATTGATTATGGGAAGCTTGATTTTCTCCCTGATTTCAGCGGTGCCCCTGTTTTTTCTGATCAACTTTCTCATACGAAAATACCGTGAATATTTGAAAGGCTTGCTTGAAAAAGTGCCCCTGTTAAAATCTCTCAAACTAGCCAAAGCATTCGACACATTCTCGGGAGGCGGGTCATGAAAATTTTCCGCTGGCAAGGGGTATTTGCTTTTGCTTTAATCGGTGCTCTGGTCGGAGTTTTCCTGATCCTCTTTCTCGATGGAATGATTGAAAGGGCTATTGAAGAAAAGGGGTCCGATGCCGCAAAAACCCAGATCGATATTGGTTCCCTGACAACCTCCGTATTCGCCCAAGCTATAACCCTGAGCAGCATTGAAGTCGCTAATCCAGACAATAACCTGGAAAACCTGATCCAGTTTGAAAGCCTGTCTTTGGATTTGGATGGAGCCCAGGCTGTTTCCCGAAAAATAGTTATCGATGAACTTCAGGCCCACGGCATAAGGCTAAACCAGAAACGAACCCACCCTGCTCAATTACCAGAAGGTGTGAAATCCGGACAAGACGCAGCGTCCGCTGACCAAAAGGCTTTTGGCCTTCCGGGACTGGACGGACTGAGCATGAAATCTCCTGAAGAAATTCTAAAGTCCGAAAAACTGGAGACTCTGGAAGCTGGAAACCGAGCAAAAAAAATCATCGACGATTTAAAAACCAAATGGGAAAAAAAGTTCGCGGACGACCTGAACCCTAACGCACTGGAAGAAACCAAACAGAAGCTGGCAGAATTACAAAACAAGGTTAAGGGAGGAGGGCTGACAGAAATCCCCCAAGCTCTGAAAGAGTTTCAAACTTTGCAAAAAGATATTCAGGATCGAGTAGATCGCATCACATCCATGAAATCTGAACTCCAAAAAGACATACAAATGGCGAAGCAGCAGGTAGCAGACTTGAAAAATCTCCCACAAAAAGATTTTGAGCGGTTGAAAAACAAATACTCCATGAACCCTGAGGGTGGCAAAAATATTCTCGGTTCAATGCTGGAAGGCCCCTTAAAAGAAAAACTCGACAAAGCCTGGAAAGCCTACAAAATGATCAGCCCTTATCTTAATAGAGGCAAAAGTCCGGCCGAACAGGTCTATGTCCGCGGCAAGGGAATAGATATCGCGTTTGCTAAAACTTCGCCGGATTTTCTCCTCAAACATGGCGATCTTTCATTGATCCTTTTCGATACGGAAGTAAAAGGAGAGTTGAAAGATTTGTCGGACAATCAGCAAGTTTACGGAAAACCCGCAAGGATGAATTTTCAGTCGGATAAAAACGAAAAATTTGATTCTTTTAAGTTGAATGTCACGATGGATAAAACCGGCCCACAATCGCAAGACACACTTGCTCTGAACATACAGGGACTCAACCTGCAAAACACCGGACAGGCAGAATTGAAAGGCGGGTCTGCAAAAGTCACCGGACAACTTACCATCGCAGACGAAAATAATTTAAAGGGAAATTTCAAAGCTGTATTAGATCGTGTCTCGCTTTCAATCCCCGAACAAAAAGGCAACGAACTGGCTAACACCATCGCCCAATCGCTATCATCGATTGACCAAATAAATATTTCTGTTGGTATCAGCGGAACAATAGAAAGTTATCAGTTGGATATAAAATCGAACCTTTCAGAGATCATCTCCAAAGCGATCAAGAATGTCATTGGAGATAAAATGAAAGGATTCGAAAGCTCCCTCATGTCTGCCATTCAATCACAGACTGGGGATGCCCTCTCCGGTGCCAATGGGTCACTTTCTGGCCTGCTGGGTCAAAACAAAATCTTAAGCAATAGCGGCTCTGCTTATGGTGGGTTGTTGGGCGAGGCAAAAGGCGGGGCATCCAGCCTGGGCAAATCCAAAGGCGGCCTGTCTCTCCCCGGTGGATTCAAACTTCCCTTTTAATCCGAATAGCCGATAACACCCGCATCCATAAGATTGGTTTAGGCAACCACTCGTCTTCTATATGCCACCATCAGGGAAAAAATCACACATACTGCTGCTATGGTTGCCGGAAATAACACTGTCGTCAGAGAATAATTCTCCAAGGCTAAAACAACAATAAAATTACGCGCTATCATGATCACAAAAAACATCAACTGCTCATCAAAAGGGCGGGCATAAGCTCTCCTGAATGTAGGACCAAATCCCAACACATCGACAGTTGTCAATAACACCACAGCCCACAGAGGATCAGAAGTCAAATACCATAAAGGCAGAGATGCCATTGCCAATATAAAAAACAACCAATCCATTCGGGTGATGGTGCTGTCTGATCTTTTGATATAAGCCAAAATGGCAACATAGATGGATATTACCCCGGAAACCCCTATTACCCAGGCCCCTGCCCCGCCTTTATCTGCAAGCTGAGCCAGGAAAACAATAGATGTAGAAGTCCCCCAGATTACCCAGGAAAATACATGCGGCCTGGTTTTTCCCTGAATAATGGAACGTATATAGGGGAAATAGGCAATGATTGTCAGCCCGATAGCAATAGCACCCAGCAGTTGTTTGTACATCACATCGGTGAACCATCAGAGGAGAAAACCAAGAATTAACTCAGGAGGCTGAGCCGTTAAGAAGATGCTCGTTCAATAGATATTTTTATAAGCTCGGCGGCATGCTCGGCACCTTCCCAACCCTCGAGCTCAACCCATTTTCCTGATTCTAAATCCTTATAGTGTGCAAAAAAATGAGAAATCTGGTTCAGTAAAATTTTAGGCAAGTCAGAATATTGTTTTACTTCTGCATAAAAAGGGTTCAGAGCATCAACCGGAACAGCTAGAATTTTTTCATCCGCCCCTTTTTCATCCTTCATTTTTAGAACGCCGACAGGTCGGCAACGCACAATAGAGCCAGACAAAAACTCTACAGGCGAGGCCACGAGAATATCAATGGGGTCCCCGTCTTCAGAAAGTGTATGAGGCACAAACCCATAATTACAAGGATAACGCATCGAAGTATGCATGACGCGGTCCACATACAGGGCGCCGGATTCTTTATCCATTTCGTATTTCACCGGCTCCCGACCAAAGGGTACTTCGATGATAACGTTTATATCCCAAGGCGGTGCTTCACCTATCGGTATTTTATCAATATTCATGGCAGATCACTAACTCCCGTGAGAGGGAATTGGTCGATGCCCATAAAGCTAACGGGCACCGTGAAGATTTTTATTGTAGGTGGATAATTGCAACAGGAACAAAACCATTTCTAGAAACGTAAAAGGGAAATTATAGTTTGTAACCGTTCAGACTTGTTACCTCTCGCGTAAGCGAGTGCCGAGGGCCGGAATCGAACCGGCACGAGGTTTTACGCAATTCGGAATTTACGCCCGGTGATGGAATTTGTCAAGAGTAGCAACCCACATAACTTTACAAACACCAAAACAGGCATAGATTTACTAGGCGAATGATTTTAGGAGGAGAAAAAATGGAACAAGAAAGAAGAACCGATGACAGAAGACAGGGAGATAGAAGGAGGGAAGACATTTCCGTCCAAATAAGTACCCGTAGCTCAAGTAGAAGAAGCGGAGAGCGAAGGTTCTAGCATAATAGATTATAACAGGCGTGCGCTTTTTATTCAGATTGCGAGCATTCCCCACTTTCCCCAAGTGGGGATACTTGCTGGCTTCTAAAAATCTGAGACTCTATTACAAAATTAAGTAAGGATAAAAAAACACCAGAGCATGCGGCGGAATATAGCTCCTCAACATCACCATCGGTAAATGCAGAGTTCTGACTATTTCCATGACACGCTCTGGCCTGATCTGGGAGGGTAAGCACCCCTTCCCGTATCATGTTCTATATAATTTGTTGCCTGTTTCTCTATTTGTCAAGTCTGGTAGGGTTACTATTCTTTCTATTCCCGTACTCTTGCTACTTTTGTTCTCATTCGATGTTTTCAACTGAACTGGAAAGCATAACATGAGCCTTTCCATCTTCCGGGCTCACCATATTTACCAACCACAATACCTTGCCTCCTAAAGGACGGGCATAACGCACTTTTAGTAAATTCTGTATCCGTTTAACCCACTCAGCAACGCTGATCTCAAAATTTATTTGCCTATCTCTTTCTTCGTAAGGATTCCACACATGAAGCGCTTTACTGCACAAATCGTAAAGCTTGATCCAGTCCTCTTTATTTAAAAATCCGGTTTCTACTTCTTTGAAATGCTTAACCCCACCATCAATGATTCCGGCATACTCTACTGGTTGGGGATAGAAGTCAGGATTTAGCTTTCCAATTGACTTCAATAACCTCTTCGCATTCCATTTCTTAGAGTAGTCATTGTGAATTTTTGAGTATTCTTCTTTGTTGGCAGTTAAAGCTGAGAATGCAATTAGCTCCAATATTTTTCGTAGGTGCAAACACACAACTTCATAATCATGTAAATTGCTCCCAAAGGAAACCCCGCTAGCTATGAAAGAACCGATCAAGGAAGCCCGGTGCTTAACCTCCTCCATGCATTGACAGTATTTTTTTGCATCTAAAATCATTCACCCTGTCTCCCGCTAATCTTCTTTACCTAATTAGGTCAAACTCAATCTCAAACTTTTCCTTACTTATTTTAGCTTTATGAACTGCAACATGCTTAAAATCATCATCTGAGTAGTTCCATGATTGCTTTTTCATCCGACTTCTTGATTTTACACCCAAGGTAGACCGCCTCAATTACCGGAAATTTTTGCCCTTCCTTGATAAATTTTGCCAGCTTTTCCGTTGTCATTGAATCTTTCTTTTTCCAATCCTCATAACCGCCCCAATTTCCCCTAGTCAATGGATGATTGAACTTGGCATGCAAATTGCAATTCTAAGGAGCTAGGAAACTCATAAAATTGAAAGGGCACTGATATGGTCGCAAACGATGAAGAGTTAAATCGACTCAATAAGGAAGTTGTTCACCTTTACCAAAAGAAAGAATATCCGGGAGCAATAAAGATCGCGATAGAGGCCTTGAGATTTGGGGAACAATTTTTAGGGCCTAAGCACCCCGATATGTCCATCCCCCTCAACAACCTGGCAGTACTGTATGAACAAGCAGGTGATCACACCCGCGCTCAGCCTTTGCGGCAATTGAACCACCAACTGTTGCTTAAAAAGACATGGGAAACCCAAACAGCATAAATAAAAAAGCGGTGTGCTCTTTGAGATTTAGGTGCGCTTATTCCGAATTTACCTTATTTTTTGACTAATCTTCTTTTGCCACTCCACCTTTTTGCTTGGTAACTTTATTTACATAATATTTCGCTATATCCTTAATAGATAGCACACCGACTACTTTTTTGTCCTCGGTAACACCCAAATGGCGGAAGTGATGCTCGTGCATTTCAGTAAATGCTTTAAACATTTTATCTTCGGCATCAACTGAAACCAATGGCTTAGACATTACCTCCGATACTTTAATACTGTCCGCAGATTTCCCTTCAGCCACAACCTTTCGTAATAAATCGGATTCAGTGAATATGCCCACAATCTCGTCATTTTCTCTAATAAGAATTGCTCCCACCTCTATTTCCCTCATTAATTTCACAGTATCCAATACCGTCCTATCAGAATCTATTTTGACCACAGGACGGCCCATATAAAAATTGACTTTGTCCATATATCTTTTCTCCAATTAAGTTCGACACATCTTTTTCATATTCGCAGCATTTTAATAATGGAATAAATTTCTCCCTATATCTCCCACTCACACTATTCTGGGAAACCATACTTGAAAAAACCGGAAGCCCGAAGGCTCCCAGCCCGGTTGCCATCAAACTGTGTGGAGTATATCAGGTTGGTGACTTCTTTTTCAGAGCATGGTGGTTTAGCTCTGCCTCTTGCCTGCAAAACTCAGTAATGTCAGACAGCCCTTGGATCAGGCGTCCGATGTCAGCCGCCACCTGACTTGACAAACAGCAAATCAGGCACAAATTTACTAAGTCAATGATTTTAGGAGGAGAAAAAATGGAACAGGAACGAAGAGGCTATGACAGAAGGCAGGGAGATAGAAGGTGGAAATCATACGCAACAATGTTGCATGAAGTAACAAATTTAGAAAATCCCAACTAGTTGAAGAAAGACTAACCTGCTAAATTTAGGTGGTGCCGAGGGCCGGAATCGAACCGGCACGAGGTTACCCTCGAGGGATTTTAAGTCCCTTGCGTCTACCAATTCCGCCACCCCGGCAACCTTTGTTTACAATGGTTTACAGGTTTTTACTTGGTAGTTAAATACCCTGTTCTATAACTTTTTCTATAACTCCGCGTCTTTTTTCTGTTATATTTAAGTGCGTCCATTTGGGCATACTCTGTAAATTTACAGGATTTACAAAATTACAGAAATAACGGAGGGCATTATGTCGTATCAACTACTTATTTTCCATTTAATTTTATCAGTATTTTCAACTTGTTGTCTAAAAGGACTAAGTAGTTAATGCGACTCTGAAAAAAAGAAACTTAAACAAAAAACAATAAAACAAACAATTACAATTTATAAGATTTTTCCTATTAATATAATAATAATATTCCTTATTATTTTTTATTAATTTGTGATACAAAACCCATCTATTATGATAGGTTTTCTTAGGTAGTTTTCAGAGACAGTTTTAGTTATTGGAGTTCCGTATGCATTTACCCTCACGAGGTGACTCCCATTGAGTTATCTCTTTTTTTTGTTTGTGGATAATAAAATCTAATTTGAACTATAAAATATGATTTTCTTGGCAAGGGTTAATTATGAAAAAGTTAGTTCTAATAATTATTGTGATTGTTGCTACATTCGTTTGGTATGGGTTTCCAGGTAAAGATGTTAAAGCAAAAACTGGAAGTGAAATCAGTCCTGATATGCCTCCAACAAATTTTACTAGAGCAGATTTAACAGGAGCAAACTTAGGAGGAGTGAGTCTTGATGGTGTGATTCTCTGTAACACCACCATGCCTGATGGAACGATCAACAACTCTAGTTGTAAAAATTAGCATTTATATTTTATCTAAGTAAAGGTTTAGTTTGGGATTTACTTAAAGACTTATTTAAGTGGTTATATCTAAAATTACTCCTTCCATATTCACACCCAAAAAGCATTACCGGTAGTAATTCTGATTTACAAAATATATTTAATCTTTTTATTAGGGTAATTATGCAAAGATTAGTTTTCTGTTTGATATTGTGTGTGTTGTTGATTTTTCCATTTGCCACTTTTGCTAGTTCCTTTAAAGATGGTGCTAGTTCCTTTAAAGATGGTATGAATGCTATGAAAAATGGAAACTATGAGGAAGCAATCAAGATATTTAGACTTGGTGCGGAAAAAGGTGATAAATTTTCACAACATTGTTTAGGAGTGATGCTGTATAAGGGGCAAGGTGTTAAACAAGACTATCAAGAATCATTTAAATGGTTGGATTTAGCAGCAAGACAGGGTCTCACGCAAGCAGAATTTGATTTGGGAATCTTGATTTACCACAAAAAAGGAATTCCAGAAAATCATAGGGAGTAAGTCTTGATGGTTAGATTCTCTGTAACACTACTCTAGTTGTAAAAATTAACGTTTACACCCAGAATCATCTTTTTGACCAGATGGCATGACCGTCTTACATAAAACTGCACTTTTTAGAGTTTCTTCAGAAACTTTTGTACCGGTTAGGTCAGCATTATAAAGATTAGCACCGGTTATGTCTGAATTTTTTATCTTAGAATTCACGAATTTGGAACTATTCATATGTGCATCTTTTAATACCGCACCAGATATATCTGCCCCATTTATTATCGCATAACTAAGTTTGACCCTAGTTAGGTTTGTATTG